>JAABUK010000326.1_pt1 | contig 104518 bp, 87 predicted proteins | sample 5559141 | NCBI WGS metagenome assembly JAABUK01 (sample SAMN10711869, study PRJNA513367) | rock metagenome | isolation source: Antarctica rocks | place: Antarctica: Victoria Land, Pudding Butte nord | collected 2016-01-03
TCCGCCTGCGCCTGGGCGCGCTTCAGCACCAGGTCGGCGCCGGTGAACACCTGGGCGCGGTTGGGCGCGATGCCGTCGAAGGCGCCGGCGCGGGCCAGGTTCTCGATCTGCATCTTGTTGAGCTGCCGCGGGTCTATCCGCGCCGAGAACTCCGCCACGTCCGCGAACGGCCGCTCCCCGCGCGCCGCCACCACGGCCTGCATCGCCGCCAGCCCGACCTTCTTCACCGCCGCCAGCGCATAGCGGATGCTGCCGCGGCCGTCCGCCCCGACCTCCACCCGGAAGTCGGGGCCGCTGCGGTTGATGTCCGGCGGCAGCACGGCGATGCCCATGCGCTGCGCCTCCTGCCGGAGCGCGGCGATCTTGTCGGTGTTGCTGATCGCAAGGTTCATGCAGGCCGCCAGGAACGCGACGGGGTGGTTCGCCTTCAGCCAAGCCGTCTGGTAGGACAGCAGGGCATAGGCCGCGGCATGGCTCTTGTTGAAGCCGTAGTCGGCGAACTTAGCCATGAGGTCGAACACCTCGGTCGCCTTCGCCGCCGGGATGCCCCGGCCGGTGGCGCCGTCGGTGAACACCTGACGCTGCTGCTCCATCTCCGAGCGTATCTTCTTGCCCATCGCCCGGCGCAGCAGGTCGGCGGCCCCCAGGCTGTAGCCCGCCATCGTCTGCGAGATTTGCATGACCTGCTCCTGATAGACCATGATCCCATAGGTCTCCCCCAGGATGTCCCTGATCTCCGGATGCGGCGCCTCCCACGCCTCGCCGTGCTTGCGGCGGCAGTAGTCGGGGATGTTGGCCATGGGGCCGGGGCGATAAAGCGCGACGGCGGCGATCAGGTCCTCGAAGCGGTCCGGACGCATCTGCCGCAGCACGTCGCGCATCCCCTGCGACTCGAACTGGAACACGCCGCCGCCGTCGCCCTTGGACAGCATCTCGAACGTCTTGGCGTCGTCCAGCGGCAGGCGGTCGAGGTCCACCGGCTCGCCCAGGTCGTGCAGGATGCGGACGGCCTGCTGCAGGATGGTCAGCGTCGTCAGGCCCAGGAAGTCGAACTTCACCAGTCCGGCCTGCTCCACGTACTTCATCGAGTACTGCGTCACCAGGGTATCGGCCTTCGGGTCGCGATACAGCGGCACCAGGTCAATCAGCGGACGGTCGCCGATCACCAGCCCGGCGGCATGGGTGCTGGCGTGGCGATATAGCCCCTCCAACTGCAACGCCACTTCCAGCAGCCGGCGTATGTTCTCGTCGTCGTCGCGCATCTCCTGCAGGCGCTTCTCGCCGTCAATGGCCTGGGACAAGGTAACGGGATGCGCCGGGTTGTTGGGGATCAGCTCCGCCACCCGGTTCACCTGGCCGAACGGCATCCCCAGCACGCGGCCCACGTCCCGCACCGCGGCGCGGGCCTGCAACTTGCCGAACGTGATGATCTGCGCCACGCGGTCCGCGCCGTATTCGCGGCGGACGTAGTCGATCACCTCGTCCCGCCGGTCCTGGCAGAAATCTATGTCGAAGTCCGGCATGGACACGCGGTCGGGGTTCAGGAACCGCTCGAACAGCAGGCCCCAGCGCAACGGGTCCAGGTCGGTGATCGTCAGCGCCCACGCCGCCACCGACCCGGCGCCCGACCCGCGGCCCGGCCCCACCGGGATGCCCTGCCCCTTCGCCCACTGGATGAAATCCGCGACGATCAGGAAGTAGCCGGGGAAGCCCATGCGGGCGATGACGCCCAACTCGTAGTCGAGGCGGTCCTCGTATACCTTCCGCGTCGCCGGGTCGGCGCCGGCGGCGTCCATGCGATGCGCCAGGCCCTCGACGGCCATGGCGCGGACGGTTTCCTCCTCCGTCTGGCCCGGCCGCACCTTGGGGCACATCGGCAGCAGCGGCTTGCGCGTTTCGGCCATCACGGCGCACATCCGGGCGATGGCCAGGGTGTTGTCGCAGGCGTCGGGCAGGTCGCGGAACAGGCGGCGCATGTCGCGGGCGGGCTTGAACCAGTGCTCGGGCGTCACCCGGCGGCGCTCGGCCTCGGCGACCTGGCGGCCCTCGGCGATGCACAGCAGGGCGTCGTGCGCCTCGTGCATCTTGGGCGCGGCGAAGAAGCACTCGTTGGTGGCGACCAGCGGCAGGCCCAATTCGTCCGCCAAGCCGATCAGGCCGGGTTCGATGGCCTTCTCCAGCGCCAGGCCGTGCCGGTGCAGCTCCATCATGCAGCGATCCGGGAACGCCTCCGCCATGCGGGCCAGCAGCGCCAGGGCATCCGGGCGGCGACCCTCCGCCAACATGCGCGCAATCGGTCCGCGCGTGCCGCCGGTCAGCAGGAACAGGCCCCCGGCGTGTTGCAGCAGCGCTTCGAGCGTCAGTTGCGGGTCGGTCGGGTCGCCCTGCATGAAGCCCATCGAGGACAGCCGCTGCAAGTTGGCCAGCCCCGCCGCGTCCTGCGCCAGCACCACAACGGGATCAGGCGCCAGGCGCGGGTTCTCCACGCGCACCAGCGAGACCTGGCAGCCGACGATGGGCTGCACGCCCTTGCCGATGCAGGACTGGCTGAACTCCAGCGCCCCGAACAGGTTGCCGCTGTCGGTGATGGCGACGGCAGGCATCTTCGCCGCCAGCGCCAGCGGGGCGATCTTGTCGGCCTTGATCGCGCCCTCGCTCAGCGAATAGGCGGAGTGGACGCGCAGGTGAACGAAGTCGGCGTGCATCAAGCCATCTCCACGATCAGGCCGTCATGCAGGGTCACGCGGCGGTCCATCCGGCTGGCCAAGTCCGGGTTGTGCGTGGCGATCAGCGCCGCCACGCCCTCCTGGCGCACCATGCGCAGCAATTCCTCGAACACGACGTTGCTGCTGCCCACGTCCAGGTTGCCGGTCGGCTCGTCCGCCAGCAGCACCGCCGGGGCGTTGGCCAGGGCGCGGGCGATGGCAACGCGCTGCTTCTCGCCGCCCGACAGCTTGCCCGGCAGGTGCCCGGCCCGCGCCGGCAGCCCGAACGCCGTCAGCAGCGCCATGGCACGCTGCATGGCCTCGCGCCGGGGCCGGCCCGCGACCATCTGCGGCAGGACGATGTTCTCGGCCGCCGTGAACTCCGCCAGCAGGTGGTGCGCCTGATAGACGAAGCCGATGCGGTCCCGGCGTATGGCGGTGCGGTCCGCGTCCGGCAGGTTGCCGGCGTCGCGCCCGTCCACCAGCACGGCGCCGCTGTCCGGGCGCTCCAGCAGTCCCGCCAGGTGCAGCAGCGTGCTCTTGCCGGTGCCGGAAGGGGCGACCAGCGCCACGATCTCCCCGGCGCGCAGCACCAGGTCCGCGCCGCTCAGCACCTGCAGCGTGGCGTCGCCGCTGCGGTAGGCGCGGCTGACGCCCTGCAACGCCAGCGGGCTACTCATGCCGCAGCGCCTCCACCGGGTCGGTACGGGCCGCGCGCCAGCTTGGATACAGCGTCGCCAGCAGGGACAGGCCGAGCGCCATCGCCATGACCTGTACGACCTCGTGCGGGTTCAGCTTCGCCGGCAGGTGTGTCAGGTAATAGACCTCCGGGCTGAACACCTTGCTGCCGGTCGCGGCCTCGACCCAGCCCTGGATCGTCTCGATGTTCAGGCAGAACAGCACGCCCAGCACGACGCCCAGCAAGGTGCCCGTCACGCCGACGCTGGCGCCGGCCATCAGGAAGATCCGCATGACCGCGCCGCGCCCAGCGCCGATGGTCCGCAGCACCGCAATGTCCCGCGTCTTGTCCTTCACCATCATGATCAGCGATGACACCACGTTGAACGCCGCCACCAGGATGATGAGCGTCAGGATCAGGAACATCACGTTCCGCTCGACCTGTACGGCGGCGAAGAAGCTGTTGTTGCTGGCCTGCCAGTCCACGATGCGCAGCCCGGTGCCGGCGAGGGCGTCGCCAATGGCGCGGCTGACCTGGCGCACGTTCTGCGGATCGGCCACCGAGACCTCGATGTGCGACGCCGCGCCGGGCAATTGGAAGAACACCTGGGCGGCCCCGATGGGCAGGAAGGCGAACGAGGTGTCATACTCGTTCATGCCGACCTGGAAGATCGCCGACACGCGGTAGGCGCGCACGCGCGGTATGGTGCCGAACGCCGTCGCCGCGCCTTGGGGCGACACCAGGGTCAGCGGGTCGCCGACCTGCAAGCCGAACTTGCGCGCCAGCCCGACGCCGATGGCCACGACCTCATCCCCCTCGAAGTCCTTGAGCGTGCCGGCCAGGATGTGGTCGCTGACGGCCTTCATGCGGCGGAAATCGTCGGGCACCATGCCGCGCACCAGCCCTCCCGCGGACTGCCCACCGGGTCCTTGCAGCAGCACCTGGCCGTCCACGACGGGGGCGGCGGACACCACGCCGGGCACGGCGCGTATGCGGCTGGCGGTGGCGGCATAGTCCGTCAGGGCGCTGCTGCCGGGATAGACGCCCAGGTGGCCATTAAAGCCCAGGATGCGGTTTAGCAGGTCCACCTGAAACCCGCCCATCACTGACATGACGATGATGAGCGTCGCCACACCCAACGCGATGCCGACCAGGCTGAACCCGGCGATCACCGATACGAAGCGCTCGCCGCGCCGCGCCCGCAGGTAGCGGCCGGCGACGGCACGCTCAAAAGGACCGAACATGCTAGAGGATATGGGTCAGGGCGGCCTCAAGCGGTAGCTCCTGCCGCTCCCCGGTGGCCCGGCGTTTCAGCTCCACTGTGCCGGCGGCGGCGCCGCGCGGGCCGACGATGACCTGCCAGGGATGGCCCATCAGGTCGGCGTCGGCGAACTTTACCCCGGCGCGCTCGTCGCGGTCGTCATACAGGGCTTGGCCGGGCATGGCGGCATAGGCCCGCTCGCACAGGGCTGACGTGGCCGGGTCGGCCTGCTTCAGGTTCAGGATGGCGGCGCGGAACGGCGCCACGCTGTCCGGCCAGATGATGCCGTCGTCGTCGTGGTGCGCCTCGATCAGCGCGCCGACCAGGCGGGACACGCCGATGCCGTAGCTGCCCATGTTGGGCGCGACTGGCTTGCCGTCCGGCCCGGCGACGCTCAGCCCGACCAACTCGCTATACAGCGTGCCGAAGTTGAAGATCTGGCCGACCTCGATCCCCCTGCCCTCCCGGCGCCGCTCCTCCGGCACCTTGGCCCAGGCTTGCAGGTCGTGCTTCTCGTCCGTCGCGGCATAGGACGCCGTGACCTCGGTGAAGAAGCGGTCCAGCGCATCGGCGTCGGTGTGGTCCACGTCGTCCGTGCCGACCGCAACCGTCTCCACCGCGGCGTCGTAGAACACCTGGCTCTCTCCGGTGGGCGCCAGGATGTGGAACTCGTGGCTCAAGTCGCCGCCGATAGGGCCGGTGTCCGCCGCCATCGGCACCGCACGGACGCCCAGGCGCGCGAAGGTGCGCAGGTAGGACAGCATCATGATGCGGTAGCTGCGGACGGCTGCGGCGTGGTCCATGTCGAAGGAATAGCCGTCCTTCATCAGGAACTCGCGCCCGCGCATCACGCCGAAGCGGGGCCGGGTCTCGTCCCGGAACTTCCACTGGATGTGATACAGGATCTGCGGCAGCTCACGGTAGCTGCGGACGGACTGGCGCATCAGGTCGGCGATCAGCAGCTCGTTGGTGGGGCTGTAGATCAGGTCGCGTTCCTGCCGGTCGCGCAGGCGCAACATCTCGGGGCCGTAGGCTTCGTAACGGCCGGATTGCTTCCACAAATCGGCAGATTGCAGGGTCGGCATCAGCATCTCCTGCGCGCCGACGCGGTCCTGCTCCTCGCGCACGACCTGGGCGATATTCTGCAGCACGCGCCAGCCCGCCGGCAGCCAGGCGTAGATGCCCGCCGCCACCTGCCGGACCAGGCCCGCCCGCAGCATCAGCCGGTGCGAGGCGATCTGCGCCTCCGCCGGGTTCTCCTTGATGGTGGGCAACAGCGAGCGGGACAGGCGCATGGACAGTCCAGTACAGGTCTGGGGGCGATTCGGCGGACCCTACAGGTCCGGGACTACGCCGGCCAGCCTACGGCACATCATTTTGTTATTGCAATATATAGCGCAACTATTGTGCGCTGCACAACCTTTTCCCCGACAGATTCTGTTAGTTTGGGTCGGAATCTGCGTGACAGTGTACCATTTCCGGCCTAACAAAAAAAGAAGGCCCGCGCGCCAAGGGCGCAGCGGGCCAAGTTTAGGGAGGAAACGCCAGTCACACGACAGAGCCAGGGAAGTCTCTGCTCTGCCGTGATGATTGGTCCTTACGTCCCGTCCCGTCCAATGAAAATGATGGTGCCAGGAAGCGTAATTCTGCGTCCCAACCGGGTGTTGCCTAGTGGACGCCCAGGCGCTGCACCAATGCCCAATCAGCGGTCATAACTGGGCGCCGACATCCGGAACGACAGGTAGTCGCTCCGGATCAAGGCGAACGCCGCGCCCCACAGCACGACCGAGATCAGCGTCGTCACCAGCAGCTTGCGCCCGATGCGCGGGCGCTCCGGCGCCCCGCGCCACCCCGTTGCGTCGTCGGCGTCCGAGACTGGACGAATGCCGAACGGCAGCACCATGAACAGGACCGTCCACCAGATCATGGTGAACAGCACGATGCCGGTGAACGGGTTCATGGCGCCCGCTATACCCGTAGCAGGTGGACATCCACCATCGGCCGCTTCTGCAACCGGCGTCCCAGCGCACGGCGCAGCGCCGCACGGGCGGCGTCCGCCAGCGCCGAGTCATCCCGGCGAAGCGCTGCCGGCAGGTCGGACACGGCCTGGGCGAAGTCCGCCGTCACCCGCACCGTCTCCGGGTCGTCAGGCTCGAACAGGCCGGGGGCGCTGACCTTGGCCTTGCCCACCACCTTGCCGGCAGCGTCCACGGCGAAGCTGCCGAGCACGACGCCGTTGAACAGCATCCGGCGCCGGGCCGCCAGCACGCCGCCGTTCAGCGGCACGACGCGGTTGCCGTCCAGCGCCAGGCGGCCGACGGGTGCGCTGTCCACCACCTCCGGACGGCCCGGCGACAGGCTCAGGACATCGCCGTCCTCCAGCAGGATCGGCGTGGCGCCGCTCTCCTTCGCCAGCGCGGCATGGGCGGACAAGTGCCGCCATTCGCCATGCACGGGAACGGAGAACTTCGGCTTCACCAAGTTATACAGGTGCCGCAGCTCGTCCCGCGCGGGATGGCCGGACACATGGGTCACGGTGTCGGCGTCCGTGATGACGCGCACGCCTCGGCGGACCAGGCCATCCTGCACCTGGATGATCGGGCGCTCGTTGCCGGGGATCATGCGGCTGCTGTAGATGACGGTGTCGCCCTCTCCCAACGCTATGTTGGGATGGGTGTCGGCGGCGATGCGGGACAGGGCGCTGCGCGGCTCCCCCTGGCTGCCGGTCACGAGCATCAGCAGGTTGTCGTCGGGAATGGACCCGGCCTCGTCCTCGGGCACGAAGTCCGGCAGGCCGCGCAGGTAGCCGCACTCGCGCGCCGCCGTCTCCAGGTTGCGAAGGGAGCGGCCGACCAGCGCCACATGGCGCCCGGCGTCCCGCGCCGCCATGGCGACGCTCTCAACCCGGGCGACGTTGCTGGCAAAGCAGGTGACAGCGATCCGGCCGCGCTTGATGCTGCGGATCAGCTCGCTCAGGGACTGGCGCACGTCGCCCTCAGAGCCGCTATGGCCGTCCACCATGGCATTGGTGCTGTCGCACACCATCGCCAGCACTCCCTCCTCGCCGAGCTTGGCAAAGGCGGCCTCGTCCGTCGGCGGGCCGATCAGCGGGTTGGGGTCCAGCTTCCAGTCGCCGGTGTGCAGGATGGTGCCATACTGCGTGCGTATCACCAGCGCCTGCGCCTCCGGCAAGGAATGCGCGACGGACAGGAACTGCAAGTCGAACGGACCGATCTTGAAGGCGCCGCCGGGCTGGATCGTGTGGATGCGGACCTCGTTGGCCAGCCCGGCCTCACCCAGCTTGCGCTTCAGCACCGCGGTCGCGAACGGCGTCGCATAGATGGGGCAGCGGAGCTGGCGCCACAGGTGGGAGACGGCGCCGATGTGGTCCTCGTGCGCGTGGGTAATGACCAAGGCCAGCAGGTCGTCGCGCCGGTCGGCGATGAAGCCGGGGTCCGGCATCATGATCTCGACCTCGGGGTTCTCGTTGCCCCCGAAGCCGATACCACAGTCAATCGCCAGCCATTTGCCGCTGGCACGATACAAGTTGAGGTTCATGCCAATCTCGCCCGTCCCGCCTAATGGCAGGAAAGCCAGATCACCGCTGTAAGCGTCCATCTAATCGCCTTCGTTAGGTCTTATTCTGTCATGTCCTGATGTGGGTGCGGGGTTGCGGTCCGCCAACAAGCGGAGGCCATCCAATGTCAGGTCGAGGTCAATCACGTCTATGATCGTCGTCCCCTCGGCCAGCAGCGGCGCCAGGCCGCCGGTGGCGACGACGCGCATCGGCGCGTCATATTCGGCGCGTATGCGCGTCACCAGGCCCTCGACCAGGCCGACATAGCCCCAGTAGATGCCGGATTGCATGGCAGGGACGGTGCTGCGGCCGATCACCGCCTGCGGCCGGCCGATGCCGATGCGCGGCAGCCGCGCGGCGGCCTTGTGCAACGCCTCGATGGACAGGTTGATGCCCGGCGCGATCACTCCGCCCAGGTAGGCGCCGTCCTGGTCTACCACGTCGAACGTCGTGGCGGTGCCGAAGTCCACCACCACCAGCGGGCCGTGGTGCGCCCGGTGCGCGGCCAAGGTGTTCAGCAGGCGGTCCGCGCCGACCTCCGCCGGGTTGTCCACCCGGATATCGAAGCCCCAGTCCAGGGTGGAGCGGGCCACCAGCGGCTCCGTGCTGAACCAGTCGCGGCACAGGCGGCGCAGGTGATACAGCGCGGCCGGCACGACGGTGCCGATGACGGCTCGATCAATCTCCGCCTGCTTCAGCCGGGACAGTTGCAGCAGCGTCAGCAGCCAGACGGCATACTCGTCCGAGGTGCGCTGCGGCTCGGTCGCGATGCGCCAGGTGCCGCGCCAGGACGTGCCGTCATGGATGGCGAAGACGACGTTGGTGTTGCCTGCGTCCACGACGAGAAGCACGACTCATTCCCCACTCGATTGCAGGACTTCGCCCGTCGGCAGCGCGCGGACGCGCCCGCCGGATTGCAGCAGCAGGGCGCCGTCCTCTCCCAAGCCGGCGAACGTCCCGCCCAGGTTGGTACTGCCCCAGCGCACGCGCATGGTGCTGCCCGGCGCCGGGCCGCGGTCCAGCCAGGCGCGGCGGACCGGGGCGAAACCGTCCAGCAGGCGCACGCGGTCCCAATGGTCCAGCCGGGCCAGCAAGGCTTCCGTTACACGGGCCGGGTCCGGCCTGCCCGGCACCACTGCCACCGGCTGCGGCACGTCCGGAGCCGCTGCCAGGTTGGCGCCGAAGCCCAGCACCAGCCAGTCCAGCCAGCCCGCGGCGTCCAGCGCCGTGTCAATCAGGATGCCGCCGGCTTTGGCGCCGCCCAGCATGACGTCGTTGGGCCATCTCACGCGCGCTGCCGTGCCGGGGGCGACGGCCTCGATTGCCTCTGCCAGGGCGACTGCCGCCAGGAGCGCCCATTGGCCAGCCTGTGCAGCCGGACCGGCCGGGCGCAGCAGGACCGACAGCGCCAGGTTGCCCGGCAAGGTCTGCCAGGTCCGCCCGCGGCTGCCCCGTCCATGCGTCTGCCGCGCCGCGAGAACGGCCAAGCGGTCCGGCTCTCCGGCGCTTGCCAACATGGTGCATAGGTCCGACGTGGACTCCAGGCTCTCGTAGCGCCGCAGCCGCCAGCCCGGCGGCGCGACCGCGTTCAACCGAACAGCACCCGCGCGGCAGACTGCGCGGCGGCCACCAGCGGCGCCGGGAACACGAAGAACAGGGTCGTCACCAGCGCGCCCACCCCGGCCACGAAGGACACGGACGACGGGCGCACGTCGAACGCAGCCTCCGCCTTGTCGAAGTACATCACCTTGATGACCCGCAGGTAGTAGTAGGCCCCGACCACGCTGGTCAGCACGCCGATGACTGCCAGCGTCCAGTAGCCCGACTGCACCGCCGGCAGGAACACGTACAGCTTGCCGAAGAAGCCGCTGAACGGCGGGATGCCCGCCATGCTGAACATGAACACCGCCATAGCCAGCGCCAGGCCAGGATCGGTCGTCGCCAGGCCGGACAGGTCGCTGATCTGTTCCAGCGAGCGCCCGCGGCGGCGCATGGCGATGATGCAGGCAAACACCCCGGCGGACATAAACACGTAGGTCACCATGTAGATCAGCACGCCGCGGATGCCCTCCGACGTGCCGACCGCCAGGCCGATCAGGGCATAACCCATGTGGCCGATGCTGGAATAGGCCATCAGCCGCTTGATGTTGCTCTGCCCGATGGCGGCCAGCGACCCCAGCAGCATGGAGGCGATGCTGACCAGCACGATGATCCCGGTCCACTGGCTGCTCAGGTGGCCGAACGGCACCTCCAGCGCGCGCAGCAGCAACGCGATGGCAGCGACTTTGGGCGCAGTGCTCATGAAGGCCGTCACCGGGGTCGGCGCACCCTCGTAAACGTCGGGCGTCCACATATGGAACGGCACGGCGGACAGCTTGAACGCCAGCCCGGCCACGATGAACACGATGCCGACGACCAGGCCCGCCGACGCCTTGTCCGGGTCGGACAGCGCACGCGACAGCTCGCCGAACTGCATGGTCCCGGCGAAGCCATAGGCCAGCGAGATGCCATACAGCAGCAGCCCCGACGCCAGCGCCCCCAGCACGAAGAACTTCAGCCCGCTCTCGGCGGACTTGATATTGTCCCGGTCGAACGCGCACAGCACGTAGAGCGCCAGCGATTGCAGCTCCAGCCCGAGATACAGCGTCATCAGGCTGCTGGTGCTGCACATAATCATCATGCCGACGGTGGACAGCAGGATCAGCACCGGGAACTCGAACCGGCTGATGCCGGCCTGCACGTTCCAGTCCAGCGCCAGCACCGCGCTCAGCCCGGCGCCGACCAGGATCAGCAGCTTCATGTAGGTGGCGAACCCGTCCACCACGAACAGCCCGCGATAGGCCGCCCCCTGCGGCGTGGACACCGCCAGCACGCCCGCCAGCATCAGTGCGCCCAGGGACAGCATGGTGCAGAAGAACGCCGGGTCCGGCTTACGGAGCACGCCGAAGATCAGGATGGCCATGGCGCAGACCGCCAGCGCGATCTCCGGCAGCGCCAGGGACCAGTTCATGGCAGCGGCCGTCGCAACGGACGTCATGGGGCGATCCCTGCGAGTTTCGGCCCGGCGGCCAGCGCCGCGACGTGCTGCTCCACCATGGCGTGAACGGTGGCGTCGAAGAACGCGGTGAAGTTGCTGGGATAGATGCCCATCCACAGCGTCAGCCCGACCAGAGGCGCGAAAATGGCGATCTCCCGCGGCGACAGGTCCAGGATGCCGCGCAGGTCGTCGCGCGTCAGCTTGCCGAACACCACCCGGCGATACAGGAACAGCATATAGACCGCCCCCAGGATCATGCCGAAGCTGCCGAGGTAGGCAAGATACAGGCTGACCTTGAAGGCGCCGACCAGCACCAGGAATTCGCCGACGAAGCCTGACGTGCCGGGCAGTCCGACGCTGGCCATCGTGAACACCATGAAGATCAGCGCATAGCCCGGCATACGCCCGGCCAGCCCGCCATAGCGCGCGATGTCCCGCGTGTGGATGCGGTCGTAGATCACGCCGACGCACAGGAACAGCGCCGCCGAGACGATGCCGTGCGACAGCATCTGGAACAGCGCGCCCTGGATGCCCTGGGCGTTGAAGGTGAAGATGCCGATCACCACCACGCCCATGTGCGCGACGGAGGAATAGGCGATGAGCTTCTTCATGTCGGTCTGCGCGAAGGCGACCAGCGACGTGTAGATCACCGCCACCACGCCCAGCGCGAACATCAATGGCGCGAACTGCTGCGACGCCTGCGGCAGCATCGGCACGGAGAAGCGCAGGAAGCCGTAGGCGCCCATCTTCAGCAGCACGCCCGCCAGGATGACGGAGCCTGCGGTCGGCGCCTCGACGTGCGCGTCCGGCAGCCAGGTGTGGACCGGCCACATCGGCACCTTGACCGCGAACGAGGCGAAGAACGCCAGGAACAGCCAAAACTGCATGTGCGCCGGAAACGGCGTCTGCATCAGCACGGCGAGGTCCGTGGTGCCCGCGTGATACCAGACCGCCAACAGCGCCAGCAGCATCAGGATCGAGCCGGCCAGGGTATAGAGGAAGAACTTGAAGCTGGCATAGACCCGGCGCGGCCCGCCCCATACCCCGATGATGAGGAACATTGGGATCAGCACGCCCTCGAAGAACATATAGAACACGACGAAGTCCTGGGCGGAGAACATCCCGACCATCATGGTCTCCAGCACCAGGAAGGCCAGCATGTACTCGCGCACCCGGCTGGTGATCGCCTCCCAGCTCGCCAGGATGCAGATCGGCACCAGCGCCGTGGACAGCAGCACGAACAGCACGGAGATGCCGTCCACCCCCATGCGGTAGCCGACGCCGAACTCCGGCAGCCAGGCCAGGCTCTCCTGGAACTGGAAGCCGGGGTTGGACTGGTCGAAGCGCACCCACAGCACCAGGGACAGCGCGAACACGATTAGGCTGGTCCACAGCGCGGCCCAGCGGGCGTTGCTCGCCACCACGGCGGCGTCGCCGCGCACCGTCATGATGAACAGCCCGCCGGCCAGCGGCAGCCAGGTCAGCAGGGACAGGATCGGAAAGCCGGCGGCGTTGGTCATGGCTGCGGGCCTACCGGAACACGAGGAAGATGCTGACGAGCGCCACAAGGCCGATCAGCATCGTGAAGGCATAGACGGCGATGGAGCCGGTCTGGATGCGCACGACCTGAGCGGAGCCGTCCGTGGTCAGGGACGCGATGCCGTTCGGCACGCCGTCAATCAGCGTGGCGTCGCCGACCTGCCACAGCACCCGCGCCAGGCGTCCGGCCGGGCGGACGAAGATGCGGTCGTACAGCTCGTCGAAGTACCACTTGTTCAGCACGAAATCATAAAGCCGGGGCGCCGCCGCCGCCAGCCGCGCCGGAAGCTCGGGCCGCAGGACATACATGACGTAGGCCAGCGCGATGCCCAGCACGCCCACGAGCGTCGGCAGCAGCGACGCCAGCAGCGGCACATGCTCCATGTCATGCAGGACGTTGTTACCTTGGGCGTTCACGATGCTGCCGCGCCAGAAGTCGCGCCATTCCTCGCCGATGAACCAGCCGCGGAACGCGAAGCCGGTCGCCACGGCGCCGGCCGCCAGCACCAGCAGCGGCACGAGCATGGAGGCCGGGCTTTCGTGAACGTGCTCCATGGTGTGCCGGTCGGCGCGCGGGGTGCCGTGGAAGGTCAGGATCAGCAACCGCCAGGAATAGAACGCCGTCAGGAACGCCGCGATGACGCCGCACAGAAAGCCGTAGGACCCGACTAGGTTGCCCCTGGCCCAGGCCGCCTCCAAGATCGCATCCTTGGAGTAGTATCCGGCGAAGAACGGGATGCCGGCCAGCGCCAGGCTGCCGATCCACATGACGGCGTAGGTCGCCGGTATCTTGCGCCAGATGCCGCCCATGCGGCGTATGTCCTGTTCGTCCGACATGGCGTGGATCACCGACCCGGCGCCCAGGAACAGCAGCGCCTTGAAGAAGGCATGGGTGAAAAGGTGGAACATCGACGCCTGGTAGGCGCCGACGCCCGCGGCGATGAACATATAGCCAAGCTGCGACATGGTCGAATAGGCGATGATGCGCTTGATGTCGTTCTGCACGCAGGCGATGGTCGCCGCCACCAGGCAGGTCGTGGCGCCCATGAACGCCACGAAGTCCAGCGCGCCCGGCGCATATTCCAGGATTGGCGACATGCGGGCCATCAGGAATACCCCGGCCGTCACCATCGTCGCCGCATGGATCAGGGCGGACACCGGCGTCGGCCCCTCCATCGCGTCCGGCAGCCAGGTGTGCAGGCCCAACTGCGCCGACTTGCCCATGGCGCCCAGGAACAGCAGCACGCCGATGACCTCATAGGCACGCCAGTCGCTGCCAAGGACATGGTAGGTGTCGTTCAGGTGGTCATGCACGCGGGAGAAGATCTCGGAGAACTCGACCGAGCCATACAGCAGGAACACCAGCGCGATGCCGACCGCAAAGAACAGGTCGCCGACGCGGTTCACCACGAACGCCTTCATGGCGGCTCTGTTGGCGCTGGGCCGGTCGTACCAGTAGCCGATCAGCAGGTAGCTCGCGAGGCCGACGCCCTCCCAGCCGAAGAAGAGCTGCACCAGGTTGTCCGCCGTCACCAGCATCAGCATGGCGAAGGTGAACAGGCTGAGATAGCTGAAGAAGCGCGGGATCGTCGCGTCGTGGCTCATGTAGCCGACGCTGTAGATGTGGATCAGCGTGGCAATGAGTGTCACCATCTCCACCATCATCGCCGACAGCGTGTCGTAGTGCAGCGCCCACTCGACATGGAAACTCTCGACCTGAATCCAGGTGCCGAGGCTCACGACGCCGGGCAGGCCGTCCCCGGTCAGGAACGGCAGGAAGCTGGCGGTGCCGCACACCGCGGCGACGCACATGCAAAGGACAGTGACGGCCTCGCTGGCCTTGTCCCCGATCTGCCTGCCGAGCAACCCAGCGACAAGGGCGCCGGCCAGCGGCGCGAACACAGCAACGGCATACAGCATGGCCTAGCCCCGCATCAGGGAAACGTCCTCGACCTCAATCGAGCCGCGGTTGCGGAAATAGACTACGACGATGGCCAGCCCGATGGCGGCCTCAGCCGCGGCGACCGTCAGCACGAACAGGGCGAACACCTGCCCGGCCAGGTCGTTCAGCGCTGAGCTGAAGGCGACCAGGTTCAGGTTCACCGACAGCAGCATCAGTTCGATGGACATCATGATGACGATGATGTTCTTGCGGTTCAGGAAGATGCCGAAGATGCCCAGCACCAGCAGCACTGCGCCGACGAACAGGTAGTGGCCGACGGCGATGGTGCCCATCAATGCTCTCCCGGGCCGGGCTTGCCGACGCCGTGCTCGTGCGGCTCGTCCTGCGCCAGGGCCAGGACGGGTTCCGGCTTCGGGCGGATGATGCCGGTGACGTTGGTGCCGGCGCCGTAGGCCACCGGCATGATCTCCAGCGTGTCGGCGACGGTGCGGGCGTTCTGCCGGGCAATGCTCTGCCTGCGGCTGGTCTTGCGCTCCCGGTGGGTCAGCACGATGGCGCCGATCATCGCCACCATCAGGATCAGCCCGGCGGCCTGGAACAGGAAGATGTAGTCGGTGTAGATCAGCCGCCCCAGCGCCTGCGTGTTGCTGACCCCGCCTGGCGTGCTGCTGAGCCGCAGCGTCCCCGCCTGCGGCGCGAACTCCCAGCCGCCCAGCACCAGCAGCAGTTCCAGCAACAGCACCGTGCCGACCGTGGCGCCGACCGGCAGGTAGCGCTGGTAGCCCTCGCGCAACTGGCCGAAGTTCACGTCCAGCATCATCACGACGAACAGGAACAGCACCGCCACTGCGCCGACATAGACGATGACCAGGATCATCGCCAGGAACTCGGCCCCGGCGATCAGGAACAGCGCCGCGGCGTTGAAGAACGCCAGGATCAGGAACAGCACGGAATGCACGGGGTTGCGCGACGTGACCACCATCGCGGCGGAGCCGATCAGGATGGCCGAGAACAGGTAGAAAGCGGCGGCGGTGATCATGCGCGCAGGCTCTAGCGGAACTGCGAGTCGAGTTCCAGGCGCTTGGCCAGCTCGCTCTCCCAGCGGTCGCCGTTGGCGAGCAGCTTCTCCTTGTTATACAGCAGCTCCTCCCGCGTCTCGACCGCGAACTCGAAGTTCGGGCCTTCGACGATGGCATCTACCGGGCAGCTCTCCTCGCACAGGCCGCAGTAGATGCACTTGGTCATGTCTATGTCGTAGCGTGTAGTGCGGCGGCTGCCGTCGTCACGCGGCTCGGCCTCGATGGTGATGGCGAGCGCCGGGCACACGGCCTCGCACAGCTTGCAGGCGATGCAGCGCTCCTCCCCGTTGGGGTAGCGGCGCAGCGCGTGCTCGCCCTTGAAGCGCGGGCTGATGGCGCCCTTCTCGTAGGGGTAGTTGATGGTCGCCTTCTGACGAAAGAAATACTTCAGCGTCAGCGACATGCCGGAAATCAACTCGCCCAGCAGCAGGCTGCGGGCGGTGCGGTCCAGGAAAGCCATGGATTGATCCTTTCTGCCCGGCTGGCTTTAAGCCACGCCGAGCGGGAGAGCAAGGTTTACGCAGGTGCGCCCTATGCCGGGTGCTGGCCCGGCAGCCACCCCATGCCGAGCAGCACGCCCGCCGTCAGCACCAGCCAGCCCAGCGACAGCGGCAGGAACACCTTCCAGCCCAGCCGCATCAACTGGTCGTAGCGGAAGCGCGGGAAAGTCGCGCGGACCCATACGAACATGAACAGCACCAGCAGTATCTTCAAGATGAACCAGACGGGACCGGGCACCCAGGTGAACGGCGCGAACGGGATCGGGCTGAGCCAGCCGCCCAGGAACAGGATGGCGGTCATAGCCGACATCAGGATCATGTTGGCGTACTCGCCCAGGAAGAACAGGCCGAACGTCATCGCGCCGTACTCGACGTGGAAGCCGCCGACGATCTCGCTCTCGCCTTCCGGGAGGTCGAACGGCGCACGGTTGGTCTCCGCCAGGATCGAGATGAAGAACACCACGAACATCGGGAACAGCGGGATGAAGAACCAGATATGCTCCTGCGCGCGGACGATGGCAGTCAGGTTCAGGCTGCCGGCGCAGAGCAGTACGGTCACGATCACAAGGCCCATGCTGACCTCGTAGCTGACCATCTGCGCCGCCGACCGCAGCGCGCCCAGGAAGGCATACTTGCTGTTGCTGGCCCAGCCCGCGATGACGATGCCATACACGCCGAGGCTGCTGACCGCGAACAGATACAGGATGCCCACGTTAATGTCGGCGATGGCCCAGCCATCGTTCACCGGGATCACCGCCCAGGCGATCATCGCCAGGGTCATCGTCAGCAGCGGCGCCACGATGAACAGGATGCGGTTGGCACCCGTCGGGATGATCGTCTCCTTCATCAGCATCTTGAGCGCGTCGGCGAACGGCTGCATCAGGCCGAAGGGGCCGACGACGTTCGGCCCCTTCCGCATCTGCATCGCGGCCATCACCTTGCGCTCGGCCAGCGTGAGGTAGGCGACGCTGACCAGCACCGGCACCAGCATGGCCAGGGTCTGGGCGACGGTAAGCAGGGCGATGCCCGCAGGGGTGGCGAGGAAGGCGGTCAAGCCGGTTACTCCGCCGCCTGCTGCAACGGGGCCGTATAGGTCCGGGTGCATTCCGCCATCGTGGCGCTCGCGCGACAGATCGGGTTGGTCTGGTAGTAGTCGGGCACCGCCGGCTGGAACGGCGCATCGGACAGCGTGCCGCCGGCAGGCGGGCCGGACAGGTCGGTGCAGCCGTGGCGCGGCAGCTCCTGCTGCCGGGCGAACACCGGGTTCACCGCGGCCAGGCAGTCCCGCACGCCGGCAATGTCGTCATAGGGCAGCGGCTTGCCGATGGTGGCGCTGAACGCGCGCAGGATGGCCCAGTCCTCCCGCGCCTCCCCCGGCGGCTGCGTGGCGACGAAGCCGCGCTGCACCCGGCCCTCGGTGTTGACGTAGGTGCCGCCCTTCTCGGTGTAGGCGGCGCCGGGCAGGATCACGTCGGCACGCGCCGCGCCGCGGTCGCCGTGGTGGCCCTGATAGACGACGAAGGTGCCGGCGCCGATCCGCGCCGTGTCGAACTCGTCCGCGGCCAGCAGCCACAACAGGTCCACGCCGCCGCCCATCATGGCAGCCAGGTCCTTGCCGCCCGGACCCGGCACGAAGCCCAAGTCCAGCGCCCCCACGCGCGCCGCCGCCGTGTGCAGCACGTTAAAGCCGTGCCACTCCGGCGTCAGGGCGCCGACCTCCGCCGCCAGCGCCCAGGCCGCCGCCAGCACTGCCGCGCCGTCCGGACGACGAAGGGCGCCCTGCCCCACGACGATCATCGGGCGCTTGGCTGCGCGCAGCACGTCGCCGAACGCGCCGAGGTTGGACAGCGCCGCCGGGCCGTCGCCCAGGTGGTCGGCGTGGTAGGTCAGCTCGGCTGGCTGGCCGATGTAGGCGACGGGGCACGGACCCTGGTTCAGCCGCTTGCGGATGCGGGCGTTCAGCACCGGGGACTCGCGCCGCGGGTTGCTGCCGACCAGCAGGATGGCGTCGGCGTCCTCGATCCCGGCGACCGTCGTGTTGAACGTGTAGTAGTCCCGTCGGCCCGCCGGCAGCGCCGCGCCGTCCTGGCGGCAGTCGAGGTTCTGCGACCCGAGCAGGCCCATCAGGTCCTTAAGCGCCAACATGCTCTCGGCGTCGCACAGGTCGCCCGCTATGGCGCCGATGCGGTCGCCGGGCAGGCCGCGCAGCTTGGCCGCGATGGCGCCGAACGCCTCCGGCCAGGCCGCCGGACGTAGCTTGCCGTCCACGCGCACCCAGGGCTTGTCCAACCGGCGACGCTTCAGGCCGTCATGGGCGAAGCGGGACTTGTCGCCCAGCCACTCCTCGTTCACGTCCTCGTTCGTGCGCGGCAGGACGCGCAGCACCTCGGACCCGCGCCCGTCCACGCTGATGTTCGCCCCGAGCGCGTCGTGCACGTCCACGCTGACGGTCCGGCGCAGCTCCCACGGGCGCGCGACGAAGCTGTTGGGCTTGTCGAGCAGCGCGCCCACCGGGCAGATGTCAATGAGGTTGCCGGACAGCTCGGTGGTCAGCGCCTTCTCGATGTAGGTGCCGATCTCCATGTTCTCGCCGCGCGCCACGGCGCCCATCTCCGGCACCCCGGCGATCTCGCTGCTGAACCGTATGCAGCGGGTGCAGTGGATGCAGCGGGTCATGAACGTCTTGACCAGCGGACCGAGGTACTTGTCCTTGATCGCCCGCTTGTTCTCGGCGTAGCGCGAGTGGTCCATGCCGTAGGAATACGCCTGGTCCTGCAGGTCGCACTGGCCGCCCTGGTCGCAGATCGGGCAGTCCAGCGGATGGTTGATGAGCAAGAACTCCATCACGCCCCGGCGGGCCTGGCGCACCATGGCCGTATCGGTCTTGACCACCATGCCGTCCGCGACCGGATAGGCGCAGCTTGCGACGGGCTTGGGCGCCTTCTCGATCTCGACCAGGCACATGCGGCAGTTGCCGGCGACGGACAGGCGCTCGTGGTAGCAGAAGCGCGGGATTTCCTTGCCCGCGGCCTCGCAAGCCTGCAGGACGGATGCCCCGTTCGGGACTTCGACGGCGATGCCGTCAACGGTGAGGTTGGCCATGTCGGTCCCTTATTCCGCCGCCATCGGCAGCGGGCGCGGCATCCGTGCCGCCTTGTACTCGGCGATGCGCTGCTCCATCACCGGGCGGAAGTGCCGGATCAGGCCCTGGATCGGCCACGCCGCGGCGTCGCCCAGCGCGCAGATGGTGTGGCCCTCGATCTGGCGCGACACCTGCTCCAGCGTGTCGATCTCATCCAGCTCGGCCCGGCCCTGCACCATGCGATGCATGACGCGCATCATCCAGCCGGTTCCCTCGCGGCAGGGCGTGCATTGGCCGCAGGACTCGTGCTTGTAGAACTGCGCCAGACGGTCAATCGCGCGGATCACGTCCGTGCTCTTGTCCATGACGATGACGCCCGCGGTGCCCAGGCCGCTCTTCACGTCGCGCAGGCTGTCGAAGTCCATCAGGACGGTGTCGCAAATGGACTTGGGCAGCAACGGTACGCTGCTGCCGCCGGGGATGATGGCCAGCAGGTTGTCCCAGCCGCCGCGCACGCCGCCGGCATAGGTGTCGATCAGCTCGCGCAGGGGGATGCCAAGCTCCTCCTCCACGTTGCATGGCTTGTTCACATGCCCGCTGATGCAGAAGATCTTGGTGCCGCTGTTCTTCGGCCGGCCCAGTGCCGAGAACCAGGCGCCGCCACGCCGCAGGATGGTCGGCACGACGGCGATGGTCTCGACGTTGTTGACAGTCGTGGGGCAGCCATACAGGCCGACCGCGGCCGGGAACGGCGGCTTGAGCCGCGGCATCCCCTTTTTGCCTTCAAGGCTTTCGAGCAACGCAGTTTCCTCGCCGCAGATGTAGGCTCCGGCACCGCGGTGGACATACAGGTCGAAGTCATAGCCAGACCCGGCGGCGTTCTTGCCTAGCAGGTTCGCCGCATACGCCTCGTCAACGGCAGCCTGCAAGTTGAGGGTTTCGTTGTAGTACTCGCCGCGCACGTAGATGTAGCAGGCCGATGCATTCATTGCGAAGGAGGCGATCAGCGCGCCCTCGATCAGCTTGTGCGGGTCGTGCCGCAGGATGTCGCGGTCCTTGCAGGTGCCAGGCTCGCTCTCGTCGGCGTTGATGACGAGGTAGCTCGGGCGGCCGTCCGGGTTCGCCTGCTTTGGCATGAACGACCACTTCATCCCTGTCGGGAACCCGGCGCCGCCGCGCCCGCGCAAGCCGGACGCCTTCATCTCGTCAATGATCGAGTCGCGCCCGCGGGCGATCAGCGCCGCCGTGCCGTCCCAATCCCCGCGCGACCGCGCGCCGGGCAGGGTCCAGTCGTGCTGGCCATACAGGTTGGTGAAAATGCGGTCCTTGTCGTCGAGCATAAGCCCTACTCCACGCCCACGGGCGATATGTCTTTCAGGGTCGTCGGGCCATCTTCGGGAGCCGAGGTCATGCGGCCGATGGAGGAGCCGGGTGCCACCGCCTCACCCCGGCGCAGCGCCCGCAACAGCGCCACCGTCCGGTCGTAGTCCAGGTCCTCGTGGTAGTCTTCGTCCACCTGCAATATAGGTGCGTTCACGCAGGCTCCGAGGCATTCAACCTCGCTCATGGTGAACATTCCGTCGGCGCTCGTCTCGCGCCACGCCTTGATTCCCGTCTCGTCCCGGCAGGCACGGGTGATCTCGTCCGACCCGCGCAGCCAGCACGGTGTCGTGCCGCAGACTTGCAGGTGATGCTTGCCGATGGGATTGGTGTTGAACATCAGGTAGAAGGTCGCGACCTCATAGACCCGGATCGGCGGCATCTCCAGCCGCGCCGCCACAACGTCCATCGCAGCCGTCGAGACCCAGGCGCTGTTGCCGTGCCGGCGCGACTGGGCCTGGACGATATACAGCAGCGGCAGCACTGCGCTCGCTTTGCGGCTGGGCGGATACCGGGTCAGCGCCTTGGCGATCTCCGCTTCACTTTCGTCATCGAATGCGAAGTGCTTCGGCTGCGGGGCACCCAGCCCGGTGGAGCCGTCGCCGTAGTCCTCCGACGTGCCGTTGCCGACCTGCGAGCCGTTGTACCCGCCCAAGCTCTGTGACATGACCTACCTGTCTATCTCGCCGAACACGACGTCCACGGAGCCGATGATGGCCACGGCGTCGGCCAGCATGTGCCGCTTGCTCATGTGCTCGATGGCCTGCAGGTTCGCGAAGCCGGTCGGGCGTATCTTGCACCGGTAGGGCCGATTGCTGCCGTCGGAGACCAGATAGACGCCGAACTCGCCCTTGGGGCTTTCGGTCGCCGTGTAGGTCGCGCCGGCAGGAACGTGGTAGCCCTCGGTATAGAGCTTGAAGTGGTGGATCAGCGCCTCCATCGAGCGCTTCATGTCCTCGCGCCGGGGCGCGGTGAACTTGCGGTCCTGTATCTTCACGTCGCCGGGCCGCATCTTCTCAAGGCACTGCTGGACGATGTAGGTGCTCTGCCGCATCTCGGCCATGCGAACGAGATAGCGGTCGTAGCAGTCGCCGTTACGCGCCACGGGGATGTCGAACTCCACCTGGTCGTACATGTCGTAGGGCTGCGACTTCCGCAGGTCCCACGGCACGCCGCTGGCGCGCAGGCACGGGCCGGTGAAGCCCCAGGCCAACGCGTCCTCCGGCGTCATAATGCCGATGTCCACCGTGCGCTGCTTCCAGATGCGGTTGGTAGTCAGCAACTGCTCCAGCTCGTCAATGAACTTGGGGAATGTCTCGGCCCAGGCCGCGATCTCCTCCGCCAGGTTGCCCGGCAGGTCGCGCGCGACGCCGCCGGCACGGAAGTAGTTGGCATGGTAGCGCGCGCCCGACACCGCCTCGTAGAACTGCAGCAGCTTCTCACGCTCCTCGAAGCCCCAAAGGCTCGGCGTGATGGCGCCGACATCCAAGGCGTAGGTCGTGATGTTCAGCAGGTGGTTCAGGACGCGGGTGATCTCCGCGAACATGGTCCTGATCCAGCGCCCGCGCTCCGGCACGGTGATGCCGAGCAGCTTTTCCTGCGCCAGCGCCCAGGTGTGCTCCATGCACATCGGGCTGACGTAGTCCAGGCGGTCGAAGTACGGCAGCGCCTGCAAGTAGGTCTTGTGCTCGATCAGCTTCTCGGTGCCGCGGTGCAACAGGCCGATATGCGGGTCGGCACGCTCCACGACCTCGCCGTCCATCTCCAGGATCAGGCGCAGCACGCCATGCGCGGCGGGATGCTGCGGGCCGAAGTTGATGGTGTGGTTGTCAACCTCGATCACCTTGCTGGTGGTCGGGGTGCGCTCCTCGGGGGTCGTGCTGTGGGTGCCCATGAACGGGCCGATGCGAACGTCGTCAGGCATCTACTTGCCCTCCTTCTCGGCTGCTTCTGCGGCTTGACGGTCGGTGTGGGCCTTCTCGTCGCCGGGCAGCGTGGTCATCCCCTCCCAGGGGGACACGAAATCGAAGTTGCGGAAGTCCTGCGTCAGGCTGACCGGCTCGTTCACGACCTGCTTGCGCTCGTCGTCGTAACGAGATTCGACATAGCCCACCAACGGGAAGTCCTTGCGGAGCGGGTGGCCGCTGAAGCCGTAGTCGGTCAGGATGCGGCGCAGATCCGGCTGGTCGCTGAACACGATGCCGAACAGGTCCCACGCCTCGCGCTCGAACCAGGTGGCGACCGGCCAGATGCGGTGGATGCTCGGCACCGGCGCCTGCTCGTCCGTGCGTATGACGACGCGGACGCGATGATTCAGCGACACCGACAGCAGGTTATAGACCACGTCGAACCGCTCCGGGCGCTCCGGCCAGTCCACGCCGCACAGGTCCATCAACTGCTCGCACGACGTGCGCGGATCGTCGCGCAATGCCGTCAGCAGAGGCACAATGGAGGCGCGCTCGGCATGGAGCACTAGCTCTCCGCCCTCCAATCCTGCCCGCAACACGCCCGGCATCGTGCCGGCGTCCTGCGCCAGCGCGTGCAGGCTGCCCGGCGCAACGGCGATGGCCGGAGCCTGCGGCACCGCTTCGGTGCCGTCAACCACGCAGGATCGTCCCGGTGCGGCGTATCTTCTTCTGCAATTGCAGGATGCCGTAAACCAGCGCCTCTGCCGTAGGCGGACAGCCCGGCACGTAAACGTCCACCGGCACGATGCGGTCGCAGCCGCGCACCACGCTGTAGCTGTAGTGGTAGTAGCCGCCGCCGTTGGCGCAGGACCCCATGCTGATGACCCAGCGCGGCTCCGGCATCTGGTCGTAGACCTTGCGGAGCGCCGGGGCCATCTTGTTGGTCAGCGTGCCGGCGACGATCATCACGTCGGACTGCCGCGGGCTGGCGCGGGGGATGACGCCGAAGCGGTCCAGGTCGTAGCGCGGCATGTAGGCATGGATCATCTCCACCGCGCAGCAGGCCAGCCCGAACGTCATTGGCCATAGGCTGCCGGTGCGCGCCCAGTTGACGACCTTGTCCAGGTTGGCGACGACGAAGCCCTTGTCGGCGACCTCGCCGGTGATGCCCTTGATGACGGCATCCTGCGCCGCGCCGGCCTGCAGGGCGTCGCGGTTCCAAGCGATATCAGTGTTCAATGTGGTCGCGCTCATAGCGTGACTACTCCCAATCCAGTGCGCCTTTGCACCACTCATAAATGAAGCCGACGGTCAGGACTGCAAGGAAGCCGACCATGGACAGGAAGCCGAATATGCCGATGTCGGCGAGGCTGACGGCCCAGGGGAACAGGAATGCGATTTCCAGGTCGAAGATGATGAACAGGATCGCGACGAGGTAGAAGCGCACGTCGAACTTGCGCCGGGCGTCGTCGAACGGCTCGAACCCGCACTCGTAAGCCGACAGCTTCTCGGCGTATGGCTTCTGCCTGGCAGCGAGCAGGGAGCCGCCGACCATGGCAAGCGCGATCCCGCCGCCGATGGCGATGAACACCAGTATGGGGAAATATTCGGACAACAGCGGCATCGGACATCCCTTGGTGCGTCATGGGCGCCGTGTTGCGCCGCACCAAGAATATACGGTGAACGCCGCCCCGCTGCTAGGGCGGCGTGCCTGGCGTCCGTGATGTTATGCTGATCTGCTGCTACTGGCGCGAGAGACGGGGCTCGAACCCGCGACCTCCGCCGTGACAGGGCGGCGCTCTAACCAACTGAGCTACTCCCGCAGCAGCAGGGCGCACGATTTACGGCGGGCAGGAAGCGGCGTCAAGCCGTGGGTGGGGCGAAAACGGGAATGGGCGGTGACGGGATCGAACCGCCGGCCCTCTCGGTGTAAACGAGACGCTCTACCGCTGAGCTAACCGCCCACATGCCTTTCGCTTACCGCGTCCCGCAACGGCTTGCCAGGGCGGAAGCGCACGGAACGGGTCGCGGCGACGGCGATCACTTCGCCTGTACGCGGGTTTCGGCCGGTGGTGGCCTTGCGGGCGGACACGGCGAACGTGCCGAATCCGGTCAGTCGCACCTCCTGGCCCTCGTGCAGCCCCCGCTCTATCGCGTGCAGCACGGCGTCCACCGCCTCGGCCGCCCGGCCCGTTGCCACGTCCATATCGGCGGCGACCATGTGGACCAAGTCCGTGCGGGTGATGGAGCGTGCGCCTAGGCGCCGCCGCGGCTGCGGACGTGCGGCAGGCGGTGTCATTGCGGACCCATCGTTTGCCATGTCGCTGCCACCCCGTTTCCGGAACAGTATCGGCCGGCGCCACGGCCAGCAACGAAAGCCGGCACGCCAGGGAACCTGGCGTGCCGGATTGGGAACGGCGTTGCAGAGAAGCCGCGGTCAGCCCCGCCGTTACGGGCAGGGCCTGTCAGTCAATGCGGCAGGGATGCCGTAGGCTGAACCGGCGGCAGGACGGCAGCGTCAATCGGCTCCTCCCACTCAATCGCCTCGGGCTTGCGTGCAAGGGCCTGGCTGATGACCTCGTCCACATGGGAAACCGCGATCACCTTAAGGTGCTTCTTCACGCTCTCGGCGATATCCACCAAGTCCTTCTCGTTGTCCTTTGGAATGAACACGGTGGTGATGCCGGCCCGCAGCGCCGCCAGCAACTTCTCCTTCAGGCCGCCAATCGGCAGCACCCGGCCGCGCAGAGTGATCTCCCCCGTCATCGCCACGTCGCGCCGCACCGGGATGCCGGTCATGATGCTGACGATGCTGGTCGCCATCGCCACGCCCGCGGACGGGCCGTCCTTCGGCGTCGCACCCTCAGGCACATGGACATGGATATCCCGCTTCTCGAACAGCGTCGGCTTGATGCCGAAGCGGGTGCTGCGGCTGCGGACGTAGCTGAGGGCCGCCGACACGCTCTCCTGCATCACGTCGCCGAGCTTGCCGGTCTGCTTGATGGCACCCTTGCCGGGCAGCATGACGCTTTCGATGGTGAGGATTTCGCCGCCAACCTCGGTCCAGGCCAGGCCGGTAACGACGCCTACCATGTCCTCCGCCTCCGTCTCGCCGTAGCGGAAGCGGCGGACGCCGGCATACTTCTCCAGCGACTTGCGGGTGATCGCGACCTTCTTTGCCTTCTTGGTCACGATCTCCTTCACCGCCTTGCGGGCGACGTTGGCGATCTCCCGCTCCAGGCTGCGGACGCCGGCCTCACGGGTGTAGTAGCGCACGAGGTCGCGTATGGCGTCCTCGCTCAACGACCACTCCTCGGGCTTCAGGCCGTTAGCCTCGGCCTGCTTGTTGACCAAGTGGCGCTTGGCAATCTCAACCTTCTCATCCTCCGTGTAGCCGGCGATGCGGATGATCTCCATGCGGTCCAGCAACGGCTGCGGCATCTTGAGAGTGTTGGCGGTCGTGATGAACATCACGTCCGACAGGTCGTAGTCCACCTCAAGGTAGTGGTCGGCGAACGTCGCGTTCTGCTCGGGGTCCAACACCTCCAGCAAGGCGGACGACGGATCGCCGCGCCAGTCGGAGCCGAGCTTGTCAATCTCGTCCAGCAGGAACAGCGGGTTGCTGGTTTTGGCCTTCTTCATGCCCTGCACAACCTTGCCCGGCATCGAACCGATGTAAGTCCGGCGATGTCCGCGCACCTCGGCCTCGTCGCGCACGCCGCCCAGCGACATGCGGACGAAGCTGCGCTGCGTCGCCTTGGCGATGCTCTTGCCCAGGCTGGTCTTGCCCACGCCCGGCGGCCCCACGAGGCACAGGATCGGCCCCTTGATCTTCGGGCTGCGCGACTGCACCGCAAGATACTCGATGATGCGCTCCTTGACCTTCTCCAGCCCGTAGTGGTCCTCGTTCAGGATGCGCTCGGCCTCAAGCACGTCGGTGCTGACCTTGCTGCGCTTCTTCCAGGGAATGGACAGCATCCAGTCGAGGTAGTTGCGGACAACCGTGCTCTCAGCGCTCATCGGACTCATGCTCCGCAGCTTCTTCAGCTCGGACATCGCCTTCTCGCGCGCCTCCTTGGTGAACTTCGTCTTCTTGATGCGGTCCTCAAGCTCGGCGGTCTCGTCCTTGCCGTCCTCGCCCTCGCCAAGCTCCTTCTGGATCGCCTTGAGCTGCTCGTTCAGGTAGTACTCACGCTGGGTCTTCTCCATCTGCCGCTTGACGCGGTTGCGGATGCGCTTCTCGACCTGCAGAACGCCGATCTCGGACTCCATGTGAGCGAACACGCGCTCCAACCGGTCGCCGACCTTGACGGCCTCCAGTAGCTCCTGCTTCTCGGAAATCTTAAGGTTCAGGTGGGCCGAAATGGTATCGGCCAGCTTGCTCGGCTCCTCGATTTGGTTCAGCGACACCAGGACTTCAGGAGCGATCTTCTTGTTCAGCTTGATATACTGCTCGAACTGCCCGACCACGGTGCGGCCCAACGCCTCAAGCTCCTTCGCCTCGCCCTCCTGATCCGGCAACGGCTCGGTCGCGGCCTCGAAGTAGGCGCCGGTGTCGGTGAACCCGGTGATGCGGGCGCGGCTGCCGCCTTCCACCAGCACCTTCACGGTGCCGTCGGGCAGCTTCAGCAGTTGCAGGATCGTGGACACCGTGCCGACGCGGTAGATCTCGTCCGCCTCGGGGTCGTCCTGGGAGGCATTCTTCTGGGCGACGAGCAAGATTTGCTTGTCGTCCTTCATCACCGCCTCAAGGGCGCGGACGGACTTCTCGCGGCCGACGAACAGCGGCACGATCATGTGCGGGAACACGACGATGTCCCGCAACGGCAACACGGCCATCGCTCCGGATGCAGGGGTGGCGGACGCAGGCAGGGGCATTTCTGAGTCGCTCATAAGACCTCCAATTGGACGATCTGGGCGGCAATGCGCCCATTTCGGCACGCACTGCGACCATCGCGGGGCACCGCCCCGCACGGGCCATCAAGCCCGCCTAGCCGATATCGGCAGTCCGAAGCCGGGGCACAAGGCCCGGCCCCAGGCACGGTTCGCGGCGTCAGGCGCCGCCTTCCGCCCGCCCCTTGCCGTAGGTGAACAGCGGGTTGGCCCGGCTCTCGGCCACCTCGCGGTTGATCGTCACCTCCTCCACGCCATCCAGCCCGGGCAGATCGAACATGGTGGAGAGCAGGATCGCCTCCATGATCGAACGCAGGCCCCGGGCGCCGGTCTTGCGGGCTATGGCGCGGGTGGCAACGGACTTCAGCGCGTCTTCGGTGAAGGAAAGCTTCACGCCCTCCATCTCGAACAGCCTAGCATACTGCTTGGACAGGGCATTCTTAGGCTTTGTCAGGATTTCCACCAACGCGGCCTCGTCCAGGTCCTCAAGCGTCGCAACAACTGGCAAGCGCCCGATGAACTCCGGGATCAGTCCGAACTTGAGCAGGTCCTCCGGTTCCACCTCTCGCAGGATGGCACCGGTGCGCCGCTCATCCGGCGCGCGCACCTCGGCCCCATAGCCGATGCCGCTGCCCTTGCCGCGGGCACCGATGATCTTCTCCAGCCCCGAGAAAGCGCCGCCGCAGATGAACAGGATGTTGGTCGTGTCCACCTGCAGGAACTCCTGCTGCGGATGCTTGCGCCCGCCCTGCGGCGGCACGGAGGCGACGGTGCCCTCCATGATCTTGAGCAGCGCCTGCTGCACGCCCTCCCCGCTCACGTCGCGGGTGATGCTGGGATTGTCGGACTTGCGGCTGATCTTGTCCACTTCGTCAATATAGACGATGCCGCGCTGCGCCCGCTCCACGTTGTAGTCCGCGGCCTGCAACAGCTTGAGGATGATGTTCTCAACGTCCTCGCCGACGTAGCCGGCCTCGGTCAACGTGGTGGCGTCCGCCATCGTGAACGGTACGTCGAGGATGCGTGCCAGGGTTTGCGCCAGCAGCGTCTTACCCGATCCGGTAGGGCCGACGAGCATGATGTTGCTCTTGGCGATCTCGACATCGTTGTTCTTCGCGCCGTGCGCCAGGCGCTTGTAATGGTTATGGACGGCGACGCTCAACACCTTCTTGGCGTGTGACTGGCCGATCACGTAGTCGTCCAGGACCTTGCAAATTTCCTTGGGCGTCGGCACCCCGTCGCGGGACTTCACCAGGTGCGTCTTGTGCTCCTCGCGGATGATGTCCATGCACAGCTCGACGCACTCGTCGCAGATGAAGACGGTTGGACCTGCGATCAGCTTGCGGACCTCGTGCTGCGACTTGCCGCAGAACGAGCAGTAGAGGGTGTTCTTGGAATCGCCGGACGACTTGCTCATGGACACTCCTGCCCCGCACCTACGGGGACAAACCTGGGAACATTAGGCCCGGCCAGGCAGGCGGACAAGGCCGGCATCGGCAACTGCCCGGCGCCGTCCGCTAGACGCAACAGGATAGATCAGCCGGGTTCGTGACACCGGTGAGACGGAGCAAGAAGTGTGCCCGCGCCCGGCACATTGCAACCTTGGCTGCACGGCGCCCGGCGCGGGCCGGCAAGGGACGGCGCTACGGCTTGGTCGGGTCAACCGGGACCGGACGGTTCTCGACGACGGTGTCCACCAAGCCGAAGTCGCGGGCCTCCTCGGCAGACATGTAGCTGTCGCGCTCTAGTTTGGACTCGATGGCGGTCAGCTCCTGGCCGGTGTGACGCACATAGATGTCATTTAGACGCTTGCGGAGAGTCAGTATCTCCTTAGCCTGGATCTCGATGTCCGTGGCCTGGCCCTGGGCGCCGCCGCTGGGCTGGTGGACCATGACGCGGGCATTGGGCGTCGCGAACCGCTTGCCCTTGGCGCCGGCGCACAACAACAGGCTGCCCATGCTGGCGGCCTGGCCGATACAGAGCGTGCTGACGGGGCTGCGGATATACTGCATGGTGTCGTAGATCGCGAGGCCGGCGGACACGACGCCGCCGGGGCTGTTGATGTAGAAGAAGATGTCCTTGTCGGGGTTGTCGCTCTCCAGATAGAGCAATTGGGCGCAGATAATGGACGAGACCTCGTCGAACACGGGGCCAGTCAGGAAGACGATGCGCTCCTTGAGCAGGCGCGAGAAAACGTCGTAGCGGATCAGCCCGCCGCGGGCGGAGAACTCATCGATTGACGGCGCGAACGCGTCATGGACTTCGACCGGGCTGCGGTCCCTGATACCGAACATGCAAGACCTTCCTGTGGTGGCAGTCCAAACAAGCGGGACGGCCTGTAGCGGATAGATGGGCCGAGATAGCGCAGCCGCCAGCCGGGGCCTTCCCGGCTGGTTGTCCAGGGTCGGCTAGGACGGCGACCCTTCCGGCGCGGCCTCGGCGGCGAGTGCGGCTTCGGCGGACGGCGCTGCCTCAGCGTGCGGCGCAGCTTCTGCAACCGGCGTGGCCTCAAGGGCTGGCACGGCTTCGGAGACTGGCGCCCGTTCAGAAACAGGCGCGGCTTCAGCGGACGGCGGGGCGTCCGGATCGGCCGACAATTCCTCCGGCGTCACGGCCTTGGTCTCGACGGTCGCTGACTCCAGGATGAAGTCCACCGTCTTGTCTTCGAAAATCGGGCCGCGCAGCCCATCGGCGGCCTGCGGGTTCTTGCGGAAGAACTCCATCACCTGGGCCTCCTGGCCCTGGTAGCGCGCGGCCTCGGCCCGCATGGCGCGCTGCAACTCATCCGGGGCGACCTGGATGCCGTTCTGGCGGCCGATCTCGGACAGCAGCAGGCCCAGGCGCACCCGGCGCTCGGCGATGGTGCGATACTCGGCGCGCAGGACGTCGTCGCTCTTGTCCTTGTCCTCCTCGTCGCCCTTGCCCTCCTTGCGGTCGGACTCGACGCGGGTCCAGATGCCGTTGAACTCGTTGTCCACCATGCTGGGCGGCACCGGGAAGTCGGCGCCCTTGGCAAGCTGGTCCAGCAGGTCGCGCTTGATCCTCATGCGGCTCACGCCGTCGTACTCGCGCTGGATTTGCTGGGCGATGATCTCACGCAGCTTCTCCAGGTTGTCGAAGCCGAACTCCTCCGCCAGGCTCTCGTCAATCACCGGCGGCGTGGACTGCTGCAGCGCCGTCGCCTTGATCTCGAAGGTCGCGGGCTTACCGGCCAGCTCCTTGGCGTGATATTCCTCGGGGAACGTCACCTCGATGCGGCGCTCCTCGCCGGGGCGCATCCCCTCCATGCCCTCGGAAAAGCCGGGGATGAAGCCGGCGGCGCCCAGCTCGACCGGCATCGCCGTGCCGGTCCCGCCGGGGAACGCGACGCCGTCCACCATGCCGGCGTAGTCAACGGTCAGCGTGTCGCCGGGCTGCGCGCCACGGTCCTCCGTCACGTCAACCAGGGTGCGGCGGCGAGCGGCCAGTTCGGTCAGGGCCTTGTCTATGCTGTCCGGCGACGGCTCGGCGCGCAGGCGGGTCAGGTGCAGGCCGGCGAAGTCCGGCATGGCGATCTCGGGCAGCAACTCGACCTCGACGGTGAACTGCAGGTCCTGCTTCTCGTCTAGCTGCGTCACGTCCACCTTCGGCTGCCCGGCGGCGCGCAGGCCGCGCTCGGTCAGCACCTGCTGGGTGGCGCTGTTGACGCTCTCTTCCAGGACCTCGGACCGGACGGCGGCACCATAGCGCTGGCGGACGATGTTGAGCGGCACCTTGCCGGGACGGAAGCCCGGCAGGCGGACGGTGCGGCCAATCTCCTGCAGCTTGGCCGTGCGCTTGCCCTCGATGTCGGCCACGGGCACGATGACGGACCAGCCGCGCTTGAGGCCGTCGTGGAGCGTCTCGGTAACCTGCATCACTAACCCGTCCTTATCTATGTGCCCCGGCCAAGGGCTGTATGGTGCGGGCGGAGGGACTTGAACCCCCACGGCTTACGCCACCAGATCCTAAGTCTGGCGTGTCTACCAATTCCACCACGCCCGCGGTGTCGCGCCGCCGCAGCGGCATCCAGCCGGCGCGTGTAGCGCACCGGGGCGGGTGGGACAAGGCGGGGGTTTGGTGCTGCGCTGCCTACAAGCCGGGCATGTACCGGAACATGGCGTCATGGTGTTTGATGGCTGATGCAAGTGTTGGGTGAAGCGGGCTGCGGCGCCCAGGAACTTCCTCGATTAGTAATTCAAGCATCTGCGCCTCGTGCTGGCGCGAAGTCGCCGTGTCCAGGGGTAGCGTAAAGAAGTCTGCGCTTTGAACGCAAAAGCCGGACGCGCTCAGGTCCTCGAAGCAGATGTAACGAACGGCACGCGCTTGCCGAGCCGCCGCCACACGACGATATGCCGGAATAGGCCCGAACCCAAGCCGTCACGATCAGCCTCGCCCATCAAGCCGCAATTCTGGCTTCCATCGTCTCAACCCAGCAAAGCTTGCGCGCAAGCGTCCAGGATAGCGTCAGTGTCCAGGCCATACTCCCGATACAGGTCCGGCAAGTCCCCGCTCTGGCCGAATCGGTCCACCCCCAGCGGCACCACGCGCTGTCCGCGCACGCCGCCGAGCCAGCTATGCGCCGCCGGGTGCCCGTCCAGGATCGTCACCAGCGCGGCGTCGCGGGCCAGCGGCGCCAGGATGCGCTCGATATGGGACGTGGCAGCCTCCCCGGTGCGCCGGATACGGGCGGCAGCGGTCCAGCCGGCGTGCAGGCGGTCGGGGCTGGTGATGGCCAGCAGCCCGGCATCCGGCACCTCCGCCCGCAGCTCCTCGAACGCCGCTTCCGCCTCCGGTGCGACCGGCCCCTGATAGGCCAGCATAATCCGCGCCCCCTGCCCCGGCGGCACTACCCAATGCGCTCCGGCAATCACCGCTGCCGGGTCCAGCGCGCGGTCGGGCTGCACCAGCGCCCGGGTGCTCAGCCGCAGCCAGGCAGCGGACCCGTCCGGCGCCTGCATGTGTACGAAGGCGTGGCGGAGCAAGATCGCCAGCTCGTCCACATAGGCCGGCTCGAACGACGCCAGCCGGTCCGCGGCCATGCCGATCAGCGGCGTGTTGACGCTCTGGTGCTGCCCGCCCTCCGGCGCCAGCGTCAGGCCGGACGGCGTGGACACCAGCAGGAACCGGGCATCCTGGTAGCAGGCGTAGATCAGCGCATCCAAGCCGCGGTTCACGAACGGATCATACACCGTTCCGATGGGCAGCAGCCGCGCGCCGGTCAGGCTGTGCTGCAGCCCGGCGGCGGCCAGCAGCAGGAACAGGTTCTGCTCGGCGATGCCCAGCTCGATGTGCTGGCCGCCGGGCGCCATGCCCCAACGCTGGGCGCTGGCCAGCTTGGAGTCGCGGAACACGTCGTTGCGGGTGTGCCGGTCGAACACGCCGCGGCGGTTCACCCAGGGGCCGAGGTTGGTGCTGACGGTCACGTCCGGGCTGGTGGTGACGATGCGCCGGGCCATCTCGGCGTGCTCGCCCTGGCCACGCCCGACCTCCGCTAGGATGTCGCCGAAGCCGGCCTGGGTGCTGGTGCGCCGGCCGGGCAGCTTGGCGACCGGCAAATGGTCCGGAATATGGACCGTGTCCGACACCAGCCGCCGGCCCATGGGCGTCAGCTTCGCCGCGAACGGCGCCGCGTCAACGACGGCCCGGAAGGCGGCGGGCGTCAGGTACAGCCCCTCTGCCACGTCCCACTCATGCCCCGACCTGATGCCCATATCGGCGCGGAACGCCGCCATCTGGTCCCGCGTCATCAGGCCGGAGTGGTTGTCCTTGTGCCCGGCGAACGGCAGGCCCATGCCCTTCACGGTATAGGCGATGAAACACGTCGGCTGGTCCCCGGCGGCGTCCGCCAGGCGGAACTGCTCGATCAGGTAGTCCACGTCGTGGCCGCCCAGGTTGGTCATCAGCGCCGCCAGCTCGTCGTCCGAGAGCGGGTCCAGGATGGCGCGCACCGCGGCGTCCCGGCCCAGCTCCGCCAGCAGCGCCGCGCGCCAGGCTGCGCCGCCCTGGAACGTCAGGGCGGAATACAGGCTGTTGGGACAGTCATCTATCCAGCGGCACAGCGCCTCGCCGCCGGGCCGCTCGAAGGCGGCTTGCAGCAGGCGGCCATACTTCAGCGTGACCACGTTCCAGCCCATGTCGCGGAACAGGCCCTCGATCCGGCCGAACAGCCGGTCGGGCACCACGCTGTCCAGGCTCTGGCGGTTGTAATCTATGATCCACCAGACGTTGCGGACATCGTGCTTCCAGCCCTCCAGCAGGGCCTCGTAGATGTTGCCCTCGTCCAGCTCCGCGTCGCCCGCAATGGCGACGTGCCGGCCCGGCGGCAGCCCGGCATCCAGCCCGTGCAGCCGCACATAGTCCTGCATCAAGGCCGCGAAGCTGGTCAGCGCCACGCCCAGCCCGACCGAGCCGGTGCTGAAGTCCACCTCCGGCCCGTCCTTCGTGCGGCTGGGATAGCTCTGGATGCCGCCCATGCGGCGCAGGCCCTCCATGTTGGCGGCGTCCTGGCGGCCCAGCAGCAGGTTCACGGCATGGAACACCGGCCCGGCATGGGGCTTCACCGCCACGCGGTCCTGCGGGCGCAGCACGTCGAAATAGAGCGCCGTCATGATGCTGATGACGCTGGCGCAGCTTGCCTGGTGGCCGCCGACCTTCAGCCCGTCGCGGTTGGGGCGGACGTGGTTGGCGTTGTGTATGGTCCAGGCGGACAGCCACAGCAGCTTGCGCTCGATCTGGCGCAGGTCGTGCAGGCGCTGGCTGGCTGGCGCCGGGACGACGGGCGCGGGGACGATGGAGCCGGGCGCGTTCACGACCAGCCCCGCGACAGCCGGCGCACCGCGGTGCTGGCGTTGCGCTTGCCCTCCCCGGCGTAGTCCTCGTGGTAGCCCTCTATGTTCGGCGGATCGTAGAGGTAGTTGACCATCAGGGTGGCGCTCTCCCGGACGCCCTTTCCGCTGGTGTCGGCCAGGATCATGATCCGCTCGACCCGGGCGCCGTTGGACAGGTGGAAGTGCGCGACCGGGTCCAGCGCCCGCTTGCCGCGGGCCTCCAGCAGCAGGTAGCGCGCGGCCAGGCGTATCAGCGCCGGCTCGGCGGCGCGCAGCATCGCCGGGTCGCGGAACCAGCCGCGGTGGTGCAGGATGGTGGCCAGCGCCTGCGGGCCGGTGGGCGCTGCAGGCGCGTCGGCCGGCGCCGCGGTGCGCAGGGCGGAGGACTCCTCCTCGCTCAGCAGCGCCGTGTCGTCGGCGGCCAGGCGCGCGTCCAGCCAGCGGCGGAAGCCGGGGATCGGGGACAGGGTGGCGAAGCTTTTCAGGTTGCGGAACTCGCTGCCCAGCAGTTCCACCACGCGCTTGATGAGAAAGTTGCCGAAGCTGATGCCGGCCAGGCCGCGCTGGCAGTTGCTGATGGAGTAGAAGATGGCGGTGTCGGCCTGCGCCGGGTCGAGCAACGGCGCCCTTTTGTCCAGCAGCCGCTGCACGCTTCCCGACAGGCCGGGGGTCAGCGCGACCTCGACGAAGATCAGCGGCTCGTTCGGCATTCGGTGGTGGAACAGGGCGTAGCAGCGGCGGTCGCTGTCCAGGCGGTTCTTGAGGTCGGACCACGACCTGATCTCGTGGACCGCCTCGTAGCCGACCAGGCGCTCCAGCAGCACGGCGGGGCTGTTCCAGTCTATGCGCTGCAATTCGAGGAAGCCCACGTCGAACCAGTTGGCGAGCAAGGTACGCAGGTCGCTTTCCAGGGCGGCCAAATGCGGGTCGCCGCGGGTCAGATCGAGCAGGGTGGCGCGCAGGTCCACCAGGAACTTCATGCCGTCGGGGATGGTGGTGAACTGCGTCAGCAGCCGGACGCGCGGCGGCTCCAGCGCACGGCGCAGGGCGACCTGGGCGGTGGCGCGATCCGCGGAGTTGGGAGCGGCCTGGACCGCGTCGAACGCCGTGGCGACGGCGCCCGGGTCGCTGTCGAACTTCGCCAGCTCGCTCAGGAAGTCCCGGCGGCCGTTGTCGTCCAGCATCAGGTAAGCCTGGGCCAGCTTGGCGGCGCGGTTGCGGGCGCTGACCTCGCCGCCCCTGGCGTTCAGGCAGGCCAGCATCTGCTGGGCGATGCCTTGGTCCTCATTGGTGCCGACGCGGTCCGCCATGTCCCGCCACACGCCGGAGATGCGGCGGATGGCGCGGTCGAACAGGCCGATGGTGGCGGGGGCTGCGGCATCGCTCATGGTGTGCTCATGGATGTTTCACTGGGGGTGTGTCACTCATCGGGGGCGTCGGCTCCGGGCCGCTGCGGGCCACTATAGCGCAGCCTGGCCCTCATGCACCGCCATCTTCGCGGAGCGCCGCCTGGATGGCGGGCGGGATTAGCGGGATCAGATCCTCGGCGATCAGCCCCGGGCCGTGCAGTGCGGCGGCTTGGCCATGCAGCCAGGCTGCGGCGCAGGCGGCCTCCCACGCCGGCATCCCCTGCGCCAGCAACGCACCAACGATGCCCGCCAGCACGTCCCCGGCGCCGGCCGTCGCGAGCCAGGGCGGGGCGTTGGCGTTGATCGCAGCGCGGCCGTCCGGGGCGGCAACCACGGTGTCGGCGCCCTTTAGCACCACCACGCAGCCGCAGCGCCGGGCCGCGGCGCGGGTGGCGGCCAGCTTGTCGGGGCCGACGGGGCCGAACAGGCGGGTGAACTCCCCTTCGTGCGGCGTCAGGACCGCGCAGCCGCGCAGCGCCTCGGGCCGGCCGGCATGGGCGCCCAGGGCGTCGGCGTCGGCGACCACCAGGCGGCCGGCGGCCAGCAAGTGCGGCAGGGCGGCGCGGGCGGCGTCCTGGCCCAGGCCGGGGCCGCAGACCCATGCGGCACGGCGCGGGTCCTCCAGCAGCTCGGCCAATGGCGCGTCGAGGACGACCACGCCGGGGTCGCCGGCCCGATACAGGTCGCCACGCCCCTCGGCGGCGATGGAGACCATGCCTGCCCCGGCCCGGCGCGCTGCCGCGGCGGACAGCCGCGCGGCGCCGGTCATGGCAGCGCCGCCCAGCACCGTCAGGTGGCCGCGGGTGTACTTGTGGCTGTCCTCGCCGGGCTGCGGGATGCGCCACAGGCTGGGAGAGTTGCGCCACGCCTGCGGCGCGATCCCGTCCAGCACGGACGGCGGCAGCCCGATATCGGCCAGCAGCACCTCCCCGCACAGCGTCCGGCCCGGCAGCAGCAGATGGCCGGATTTCAGCCGGAAGAACGTCACCGTCAGCTCCGCCGCCCGCACGCGGCCAAGCGGCTGGCCGGTGGCGCCGTCCAGGCCGCTCGGCACGTCCACCGCCAGCACCTGCCGGGCCGCGGCCAGCACGTCCGCCACCGGGTCCGGCAGGCCGCCGCGCAGGCCGGCGCCGTAGGCGGCATCAATCATCAGATCGGCCCGCGCCGCTTCCGCCGGCAGCGGCGGCGCTATCGGCCCCCGCCAGCGTGCGGCGGCAGCAGCGGCGTCCGACCCGGCGCGCGGCGGCGCGAGCGCCGCGACCCGCACCGGCCAGCCCCAGCCCGCCAGCAGCCGGGCCGCGACGTAGCCATCGCCGCCGTTGTTGCCGGGGCCGCACAGCACCAGGGTCCGGCAGGGGCCGAACCGGCGGGCGGCATGGGCGACGGCGCGGCCCGCGGCCTCCATCAGCACCGGACCGGGCACCCCGGCGGCGGCGGCCAGCGCGTCCGCCCGGCCCATCTCGGCGGGAGTCAGCAGGGCTTCGGATTGATGAGAGCGGAAGCCGGGCATGGCCGGCATTCTTGGACAGGTCGGTGCCACCGTGCAATGCAAGGGTCGGCGTGGAATGGAGCGGCCCATGGCAGTGGTGATCACGGTGGCGCAGCAGAAGGGCGGCGCCGGCAAGACCACGCTTGCCGCCAACCTGGCGGCGGCGCTGGCGGCCACGCGCCGGGTGGCGGTCCTGGACATAGACCCGCAGGGCAGCCTGGCCCGCTGGCACGCGATCCGCATCGCGCGCACCGCCCCGGCGGCGGCGCTGGCGTTCTCGGATCTGTCGGGCTGGCGGCTGGCCGGCGAGCTGGACCGGCTGCGGCGCGGCTATGACGTGGTGATCGTGGACAGCCCGCCGGTGATTGACAGCGACGCCCGCCGGGCGATCCGCGGGGCGGACCTGGTGGTGGTGCCGGTGCAGCCCAGCGCGCCCGACATCTGGGCGGCGGAGGGCACGCTGAAGCTGGCCGCGTCGGAGCGCCGCCCGGCCTGCTTGGTGCTGAACCGCGCCGGCACCGGCAGCCGCATGAAGGACGGCGCCGAACGCGAGCTGCGCGCCCGGGGGCTGACCGTACTGCCGGCCGTGCTGGGCAACCGCGCGGCGTTCAGCCATGCCTTTGCGGAGGGGCTGGGCGTGACGGAGGCCGCGCCGCGGAGCGTGGCCGCGGCGGAGCTGCGGGCGGTGCTGGAAGAGCTGCTGGCAAGGGTGGAACGGCCCGCTTCTCCCTCTCCCTCCGGGAGAGGGCCGGGGTGAGGGAGGCCGCAAGCGCCGGCATCGGCCTGCTGAGGCACGGTTCCGGGACGGGGGAGCGCGGCGCTTGCCCTTTCCCTCACCCCGGCCCTCTCCCGGAGGGAGCGGGAGAAGTGCGGCTTTCGAGGTGCCAGGCGAACAACCCGGACGCGACCAGCACCGCAATTCCAGCGAACTCCCACACGCCGGGCACCTCCGCCCAGATCAGCCAGCCCAGCAGCACCGTGTAAAGGATCGCGCCATACTCGAACGGCGCCAGCATCGTCGCCTCGCCACTGCGGTAGCCCTCGGTCATCAGCACCTGCGCCAGGGCGGACACGGCGCCGACCCCCAGCAGGGCCAGCAGCACCGGGCCATCCGGCGTCACCCAGACCGGGATGCAGGCAACCGCGGCGATGGCGCTGCACCCCAGGCTGAACAGCAGCACGATGGTCACGTTGCGCTCCCCGGCCTGGCCCATGCGGCGTATGCTGATCATCGCCAGCGCCCAGAACAGCACGCCCGCCATCACGACGGCCGCAGGCCCCAGCGGCAGCTCCGTCCCGCCCTGCCAGGGGCGCAGCACCACCATGACGCCCAGCAGCCCGGCGCCCACCGTCAGCGCCCGCGCCGGCCGCACCCGCTCTCCCAGCAACGGAAACGACAGCAGCGCCAGGAAGATCGGCATCGAGAAGCCGAGCGCCGTCACCGTCGCGAGCGGCAGCGCGCCATAGCCGTAGAACGAGCCGTACATGCCCGTCAGCCCCGCCACCAGCCGCCCGGCGTGCCCCCAAGGCCGCCGCGTCCGCAGCGCCGCCCAGCCGCCCTGCCCGCGCAGCAACGGCAACAGGCACACGGAAGCGCCCAGGCTGCGGAACAGTACGATCTCCCACACCGGGATGCTAGGCGCGGTGAACTTCACCAGCGCCGCCGCCACGGTGAAGCTGGCGGAGCTGCCGAGCACGCACAGGATCGCCCGGCGCCGCGCCCGTGCGGCCTCCTGCGCCGTGCCCTCCTGCGCCATGATTATTGCCGGGGCCAGTGATGGCTGCGAGTCCATCCCGCAACCCTACGCCGCGCCGGCCCGTCAAGCGACGGCCAGCGCCGGTTCGTGCAACTGCATGGACGCCTCGACCACGTCCGGCTCGTCCGGCAGGCGGCGGATGGCGAAACCCATGCGCCGCATGAAGGCCAGCATCGGCCGGTTCTCCGCCAGCACCTGGCCGGTGATATCCGTCATGCCCTGGGACCGCGCCCAGTCCATGATGCGCAGCATCAGGTGCCGGGCCACGCCGCGGCCCTTCAAGGCGGATTCGACCACCACCGCGAACTCGCCGGTGGTGGTGTAAGGCTCGCGCACCAGGCGGCAGACGCCCACGGTCTCCCCGGTGGACTCCCGCACGGCGATCAGCGCCATCTCCCGGTCGTAGTCCACCTGGGTCATGCGCGCGACCTGCTCCGGCGACAGGGCGCGCAGCATGGAGAAGAAGCGGTAGCGTATGTCCTCCGGCGTCAGGCGGCCGAACAGGGTGGCGTGGGCCGCCGCGTCCTCGGGCCGGATCGGGCGTATCAGCAGCGGCTCGCCCTTGGCGGACCAGTGCTCCATCAGCTCCGCGGGATAGGGCGCTATGGCCAGCACGCCAAGCTGCCCGGCCGGGCGCAACGCGATCCAGGCGTCACCGACCGAAACCCCGTCGGCGTCCGCGAACACCGGGTTCAGGTCCATCGCCGCGATCTCGGGAAAGTCCACCACGAGCTGGCTGACGCGCACCAATGCGTCGGCCACGGCGGCGCGGTCGGCGGCGGCCTGCTCGTGCAGCTCGCCCAGGGTGCGGGCGGCGCGGGTCTGGGCGATCAGCCCCTCGGCCAGCGCCAGGTTCAGCGGCGGCAGGTCCACGGCCACGTCGCCCAGCAGCTCTGCGGCGCTGCCGCCGCCGCCGAACAGGATGGCCGGGCCGAACAGCGGGTCCTCCGCGACGCCGATCCGCAGTTCCCGCGCGCGGCCCACCTGGCGCTGCACCAGGAAGCCCTCGGCCAAGCCTTCTCCGTCCAGGCGGATGCGGCGGAGGTCCAGGACCTGCGCCGCCAACCGCACGGCATTGGCATCCGGAAGGTCGAGCGTCACGCCGCCGGGGCCGCGGTGGTCGGGGGCGCCGCTGCGCCGCAGCTTCACGACGGCGGGGAAACCAAGGACGTCCGCAGCCGTGCCGGCGTCATCCGCGGACAGGGCGGGCCGGCTGGGGACGACGGGAATGCCGTAGGCGGTCAGGACAGCAAGCGCCTCGTCTTGCAGCAATCCGCTGCGCCCGGCACGGCGCGCAGTGGCGAACAGCCGATGCACGGCGGCGCGGTCCGGCGCCAGGGACAGCACCGTGCTGGCCGGCAGCTCGCGCGCCGCGGCGCGGGCACGGCGCTGTGCGACCAACTGGCCGAAGCCGCGCATGGTCTGCTCGGGCGTCGCGAACACCGGGACGCCGGCCCCGGCCAGGACGCGGCGGTGCGCGGCGCCGGTGGTCTCGCCCAGCACGCAGGCCAGCAGAGGCACGCGCATCGTCGGCTGGCAGGCTGCCAGGGCCTGGACCGCTGCGTCGTCCCCGGTGCCGTTGGGCGACATGATGACGACCACGCCGCCGACCTCCGGTGCGGCGGACAGCATCGCCGCCGTCTCGGCCAGGCGTATGGCATTGGTGGCGCCGGTCCAGACCAGGCCGGCGTCGGGCGGACCGGGCGGCAGGTTGAGGCGCAGGACCTCCTGCGTCGCTGGCGTCAGCTCCGCCAGCGGCAGGCCGAGGGCCAGCGCCGTGTCGGCCGCCATCTGGGCCGGCCCGATGGCGTTGTGAACGATCACCACCGCCTCGTTGCGCGCCGGCTTGGCACGGGTCAGCGTTTCCGCCGCGGCCAGCAGGTCCGCCAGCCGTTCCACCCGGATCACCCCGGCGCGTCGCAGCGCGGCGTTGAACACCGCGTCCGCCTGTCCCGTCGGGTCCGACAGGCGGCCCCCGGCGTGGATCGCCACCACCGGGCGCAGCCGGGCCGCGGCGCGGGCGGCGGACAAAAAGCGGCGACGGTCGGTGATGCCGCGAATGTCGAGCAGGATGGCGCCGGTCTCGGCGTCGCGGGACAGCCAGTCCAGCACGGCGCCGAAGCCGATGTCGGCGTTGCCGCCGATGCCGACGACGGTGGAGAATCCGACGCCGTTCGGCTCAGCCCAGTCCAGCACCGACCGGCACAGCGCCGCCGATTGCGACACCAGCGCCACCTTGCCCGCCCGCGGCTGCAGGTGCGCCGTGGAGGCGTTGAGGCCGATGCCGGGCACGATCAGCCCGAATGCGCTGGGACCGACCGCCCGCACGCCCGCCGCACGCGCCGCGGCCAGCAGCCCCGGTACCGGCGCCAGGCAGGCTGCGGCGAAGGTGCCGCGCGCGGACAGCGCCATCAGCGCCGGGGCAACGCCGTCCGCATCGGACGCGATCACCGCAAGGTCGGGCGCCACCGGCAGGGACGCCACGTCGGGATAGGCCAGCACGCCGCCGATGGCGGCAGCCCCGGCCTGCACCGGCAGGATCGCGCCCTTGAAGCCGCCGCCCAGCAGGTTCTGCATCACCGTGCCGCCCATGACCGTGCCGGCGCCGATCACGGCGACGGATTCAGGGCGGAACAGGCTGACCGGGTGGAAGCGCCCGGCGGCGGGGCGGAGAGAGGGCATGGTGTCCAGCTACGTTGTGCAGTGCAGCATAACGTAGCGCCGTCGTCCTGGGTTGCCCAATCTGCGGCAGCACGCAAACGTCACTGCGATGCAGGCGGGGGACGCAAGCGGGCAACAGGCAAGCAGGGACAGCCCCTGCCCGCCCCGGCTACAGCGTGACGCGCAGCCTCGCGGCGATCTCCCCCACGATGCCCCGGCGGAAAGCCAGCACGCACACGACGAAGATGGCCCCCTGGGCGACCGTCACCAGCGAGCCGAAGCCGGACAGCGCGCTCTCGGTCCACACGATGATGCCCGCGCCGACCACCGGGCCGAAGATCGTGCCCATGCCGCCCAGCAGGTTCATCAGCACGACCTCCCCGGACATGGCATAGTTCACGTCCGTGAGCGTCGCGATGCCGAACACCAGCGCCTTGGTGCCGCCGGCGATCCCGGCGATGAAGGTGCTGAGCACGAAGGCGATCAGCTTGTAGTCGTCGGTGCGATAGCCGAGCGAGGTCGCCCGCGGCTCGTTCTCGCGGATCGCCTTCAGGATCTGGCCGAACGGCGAATGCACGATGCGGTGTATCAGCAGGAAGCACAGCATGAACACGACCGCCACCGTCGCATACATCGCCATGTCGTCGCGCAGGGAGAACACCCCGAACAGCGCGCCGCGCGGCACCTGCTGGATGCCGTCCTCGCCGCCGGTGAACGGCGCCTGCAGGCAGAAGAAGTAGTTCATTTGCGCCAGGGCCAGCGTGATCATGGCGAAGTAGATGCCCTGCCGCCGGATCGCCAGCCAGCCGAACGCCAGGCCGAGCAGGGCACCGGTCGCGCCACCCAGCAGGATCGCCAGCTCCGGCGTCAGGCCCCAGTTTTTGGCCGTCCATGCCGTGACGTAGCTGCCCAGGCCGAAATACGCGGCGTGGCCGAAGCTCATCAGCCCGACGAAGCCGATCAGCAGGTTGAACGCGCAGGCGAACAGGGCGAAGCACAGCAGCTTCATCAGGAACACGGGATAGAAGTAGTAGGGGCAGGCGACGATCAGCCCGACCAGCACCAGCAGCGCCCACGCCTGCGCGCTGCTGAACCCCATCAGGTTGAAGGGCCGGGCCGCGGCGTTGCCCCGGTGCGCGGTGGTGACGCTCATGTCAGGCGGCCTTTCCGAACAGCCCTGCGGGCCGGGCCAGCAGGACGATGACCATGACGACGAAGATCACGGTCTCCGACCCTTGCGGGTAGTACACCTTGGTCAGCCCCTCGACGATGCCCAGGGCGAAGCCGGTCACGATGCTGCCCAGGATGCTGCCCATGCCGCCGATCACCACGACGGCGAACACCTTGATGATGAACACCGACCCCATGTTGGGGTTCACCGAGTAGATCGGCGCCGCCAGCACGCCCGCGAACGCCGCCAGCGCGATGCCGCCGGCATAGGTCAGGCTGATCATGCGCGGCACGTTGACGCCGAACGCCTGCACCAGGCCGGGGTTCTCGGTCGCTGCGCGCAGCCGCGCGCCAAGCTGCGTCTTCTCGATCAGCAGCCAGGTGAAGACGCACACGCCGAGCGCCGCCACCAGCACCCAGCCGCGGTAGTTCGGCATGTACATGAAGCCGAGGTCGGTCCCGCCCTGCAACGCCGTGGGAATGCGGTAGGGCAGGCCGGAGCTGCCGAACTGGTGGCGCACCAGCCCTTCCAGGATCAGTGCCAGGCCGAAGGTCAGCAACAGGCCGTACAGGTGGTCCAGCTTGTACAGCCGGCTGATGACCGTCTTCTCCATCGCGTAGCCGAACAGGCCGACGATCAGCGGCGCTATCACCAGCGCCGGCCAGTAGCCCATCTGCAGCCAGTCCGGCGCGGTCAGCCCGATCATCGGGAACCAGATGGCCGGCGACGCCAGCGCCCAGGCCGTGAAGGCGCCCAGCATGAAGATCGCGCCGTGGGCGAAGTTGATGATGTTCAACATGCCGAAGATCACCGCCAGGCCCAGCGACAGCAGCGCATAGAACGCGCCGTTGATGAGGCCCAGGGACAACTGCCCCAGGATGCTCGGCAGCGGGCGATACAGCCGTATGGTGCCCGTGGCGTTGAGCGCGAACAGCAAGGCGGCTATGCCCAGCACGATCCCGATGGTCCGCAGCGGCAGGCGCTCCCCGAGCGGCCGGGCGGCCGGGGCGGTGGTGGCGGACATCGGCGCTAGGTCCGGACCAGGGGGCAGCCGCCGTCGGCCAGCGGCTTCCACGCCTTGTCGGCCGGGGTGGCGACGACCTGCTTAAAGTAGTCCCAGGCATACTTGCTCTCGCCGGGCGCCTTCACCTGGAACAGGTAGGACGGGAACAGCGCCAGCCCATCCGCGCGTATGCTGCCGGGTCCATAGGCGTCGTCGTCGGTCGGCGTCGCCTTCATCTGCGCGACCACCGCTGCGCCGTCCAGCGCCCGCCCGGCGCCAAGCGCCTGCACCGCCTTCAGGAAGTGCAGCGTGCCGGCGTAGGCGCCGGCGTTGGTCATGTTGGGCACGAGGCCCGGCATACGCGCCTGGAACCGCTTGGTGAAGGCGCGGGTGCGGTCGTTCATGTCCCAATAGAAGCTCTCGGTCAGATAAAGCCCCTGCGCCGCCTCCAGCCCCAGGCCGTGAACGTCGTTGATATACATCAGCAAGGCCGCGATCTTCATCTTGCGGGTCAGGCCGAACTCGACGGCCTGCTTGATGCTGTTCACCGTGTCCGCCCCGGCGTTGGCAAGGCCCAGCACCTTGGCGCCGCTGTTCTGCGCCGACAGCAGGAACGACGAGAAGTCGGTGGTGCCCGGGAACGGATACAGCGATGCCCCGGCGACCTTGCCGCCCGCCGCCGTCACGAATTGGGTGGTGTCGCGCTGCAACTGCTGGCCGAACACGTAGTCCGCCGTCACGAAGTACCAGCTATCCCCGCCCGCCGCGACCATGGCGCCGCCGGTGCTGCGCGCCAGCATGTAGGTGTCGTAGGACCAATGGATCGTGCAGGGCGTGCATTGCACCCCGGTCAGGTCGGTGGTGGCGGCGCCGGTGTTGATGTAGGCGCGGTTCTTCTCCTTGGCGACGTTGTTGACCGCGAGCGCCACGGAGCTGGTCGGCACGTCCACGATCAGTGCGACGTCCTCCTGGTCGTACCACTGCCGGGCGATGCCGACGCCGATGTCGGGCTTGTTCTGGTGGTCGGCGGCCAGCACCTCGACCTGCAAGCCGCTGCCGGACTCGGCGACGGCCTGGCGCACGGCGTTCACCGACAACTGCCCGCCGATGTCGCGGTAGGGGCCGGTCTGGTCGTTCAGCACGCCGATGCGGAGCGGACGCGCCTGGGCGCGGGCGCGTCCGGCCAGCAGCGGGGTTGCGGCGGCGGCGGCAAGCAGGGTGCGCCGGCCTAGAACATGGGGGTCGAGGGTCATGGCGATTCCTTAGGCGCGGACGAGCACGCACCCGCCCTTGTCGAGCGGGCGGAACGCCTGGTCCGCAGGGGTGCTGGCGATGGGCTTGTAGTAGTCATACGGACCTTTGCTCTCGGCGGGCGTTTTCACTTCCCACAGGTAGGACGGATACACCTTGCGCCCGTCCGCCCGGATGGTGCCCTGGCCGAAGCAGTCGTCCGAGGTCGGCGTGGCCTTGAGCTGCGCGACCGTCGCGGCGCCGTCCGCCTTCATGAACGGCACGCCCTTGTCGCCCGCGACCTTCAGGTAGTGCAGCACGGAGGAATAGACCCCGGCCTGCACCATCGTCGGGCGCTGGTTCGGCGCCTTGGGCTTGAGCCGCTCGGCGAAGGCGCGGGTGTGGTCGTTCAGGTCCCAGTAGAAGCTGTTGGTCAGCACCAGGCCCTGCGCGACCTGCAAGCCCATCGCGTGAACGTCGGACAGGAACACCAGCAGGCCCGCCAGCTTCATCGTCTTGGTGACGCCGAACTCCTGCGCCTGCTTGATGGTATTGGTCGTGTCCGCCCCGGCGTTGGCGACGCCCAGGATTTTCGCTCCCGACGCCTGCGCCTGCAGCAGCAGGGAGGAGAAGTCGGTGGTGCCGGGGAACGGATACTTGACGCCGCCCACGACCTTGCCGCCGGCCTCGGTCACGAAGCCGGTCACGTCCCGTTGCAGCGCCGTGCCGAAGGCGTAGTCGGCGGTGATGAAGAACCAGCTATCGCCGCCGGCCTTCACCATCGCCGCGCCGGTGGACTTGGCCAGCATGTAGGTGTCGTAGGCCCAGTGGATCGTGTTGGCGTTGCAGTTGGAGCCGGTGAGGTCGGACGTGGCCGCGCCGGAGTTGATATAGACCTTGTTCTTATCCTTCGCGACGTTTGCGACGGCGAGCGCCACGGCGCTGTTGGCGACCTCGACGATGAGGTCCACGCCGTCGCGGTCATACCACTGCCGGGCGATGCCGGCGCCGATGTCCGCCTTGTTCTGGTAGTCCGCCTGGACGATCTCGACGTTCCAGCCCTTGCCGGCCATGCCGAAATCCTCGGTCGCCAGCCGTGCCGCGCTGACCGCAAGCGGTCCCGCCAGGTCCTGGTAGGGGCCGGACAGGTCCGTCAGCACCCCGATCTTGAGGGTGTTGCCCGCTTGGCCTGCACCTTGGGCACGCGCCGTCCGCGCACCGCCGATCAGCGGCGCGGCGGCAGCGGCGGCGAGCAGGGTGCGGCGGTCGAGGGTCATCGGGGGTCCTTTGGGTTGGCGTTGGATCAGGCGTGGACGAGGTTGCAGCCGCCCTTGTCAATCGGGCGGTAGGCTTGGTCCGCCGGGGTCGTCGCGACCAGCTTGTAGTAGTCCCAGGGTCCCTTGCTCTCGCCGGGCTTCTTGACCTCCCACAGGTAGGCTTCGGTCAGCTTGCGCCCGTCCGCCCGGATGGTGCCGGCGCCGAAGCAGTCGTCGTCGGTCGGCATCGCCTTCATGGCGGCGACGGCCGCGGCGCCGTCCGCCTTCATGAACGGCACGCCCTTGTCGGCGGCGGCCTTGAGGTAGTGCAGCACGCTGGCATACACCCCGGCCTGCACCATGGTCGCCCGCACCGCCGGCGCCTTGGCCTTGAAGCGTTCCGAGAACTTGCGGGTGCGCTCGTTGGCGTCCCAATAGAAGCTGTTGGTCAGCAGCAGGCCCTGCGCGACCTCCAGCCCAAGGGCGTGGACGTCGCTGATGAACACCAGCAGCCCGGCGAGCTTCATGCTCTTGTTGATGCCGAACTCCTGCGCCTGCTTGATGCTGTTGATGGTGTCCGTCCCGGCGTTGGCCAGGCCGAGTATCTTGGCGCCCGACCCCTGCGCCTGCAGCAGCAGGGAAGAGAAGTCGGTCGTGCCGGGGAACGGGTAGCGGACGCTGCCCAGCACCTTGCCGCCTGCCTGGGTCACGAACTCCGTCGTGTCCCGCTGCAGCGCGGTGCCGAAGGCGTAGTCGGCGGTGATGAAGAACCACGAGTCGCCGCCGGACTTCACCGCCGCAGACCCGGTGGACTTGGCCAGCTCGTAGGTGTCGTAGGCCCAGTGGATGGTGTTGGCGTTGCACATCGCCCCGGTCAGGTCCGACGTGGCGGAGCCGGAGTTCATGTAAGCCTTGTTCTTGTCCTTGGCGACGCCGGCGATGGCCAGGCCGACGCCGCTGTTGGGCACGTCCACGATCAGGTCCACGCCGTCCCGGTCGAACCACTGCCGGGCGATGCCGGCGCCGATGTCGGTCTTGTTCTGGTGATCGGCCTGCACGACCTCGACCTTGAAGCCCTTGCCGGCGAACTCGTCCACGGCCTGCTGCGCCGCGGCGGTGGAGACGGGGCCGCCCACGTCCCGGTATGCGCCGGACAGGTCGGTCAGTACGCCGACCTTGAGCACGTTGGCGCCCTGGGCGCGGGCGCGGCCGGCGCCCAGGACGGGAAGCGCGGCGGCGGAGCCGATCAGGGTGCGGCGGGATACTGTCATCATGGTCTCCAGTCGGTTGGGGGCGCTAAGCTCCCAGATATTAAACGCCGATGCTGAACGCCGATGCTAAACGCCCAGGTATTCGTGCAGCTTGCCCATGTTCGCCGACAGCTCGCTGTTCGGGATCATATCTATGATGCGGCCGTGCTCCATCACGTAGTGGCGGTCGGCGACGGTGGCGGCGAAGCGGAAGTTCTGCTCGACCAGCAGCACGGTGTAGCCGCGCGCCTTGATCTCGCGGATGGTTTTGCCGATCTGCTGGACGATGACGGGCGCCAGGCCCTCGGTCGGCTCGTCCAGCAGCAGCAGCCGGGACCCGGTGCGGAGGATGCGGCCGATGGCCAGCATCTGCTGCTCCCCGCCCGACAGCTTGGTGCCCTGGCTGGCGGCGCGCTCCTTGAGGTTCGGGAACAGCGTGTAGATCTCGGCCACGCTCATGCCGCCCGGCGCGATCTGCGGCGGCAGCATCAGATTCTCGGTCACGTTCAGGCTGGAGAAGATGCCGCGCTCCTCCGGGCAGATGGCGATGCCGGCGCGGGCCACGCCGTCCGGTCGCATCCGGATGGTTTCCTGGCCCTTGAACCGGATGCTGCCCTCGCGCCGGGGCACCAGGCCCATGATGCTCTTCATGGTGGTGGTCTTGCCGGCCCCGTTGCGGCCCAGCAGGACGACGACCTCGCCCTCGCCCACCTGGAAGTCCACGCCGTGCAGGACGTGGCTCTCGCCGTACCAGGCGTTCAGGCCGACGATTTGCAGCATGGGCACCGTGGCGCCGTATGGGGCCGGGCCGTTGGCGTGCGCGGCGTCAAGCATCGGGGGACCCCAGGTATGCGGTGACCACGTCCGGGTTGCGGCTGACCTCGGCGTAGTCGCCCTCCGCCAGAATTTGCCCGCGCGCGAGGACGGTGATGCGGTCGCACAGGCCCTCGACGACGCTCAGGTTGTGCTCGACCATCAGGATCGTCCGCCCGGTGCGTATGCGGCGTATCAGCGCCACGACGCGGTCCACGTCCTCGTGCGTCATGCCGGCCGTGGGTTCGTCCAGCAGCAGCATCGTCGGTTCCAGCGCCAGGGTGGTCGCGATCTCCAGCGCCCGCTTGCGGCCATAGGACAGCAGCGCCGCCTGCTCGTCCACGTATTCGGTCAGCCCCACGTCGGACAGCAGCGCGCGGGCGCGGTCGTCGTACCGGTGCAGCAGCGCTTCCGACCGCCAGAAGTCGAACGAGCCGCCGCGGGCGCGCTGCAGCGCCAGCCGCACGTTCTCCAGCGACGTGAGGTGCGGGAACACCGCCGATATCTGGAACGACCGCACCAGGCCCAGCCGCGCCACGTCCGCGGGCTTCTGACCCGTGATGTCCTGGCCCTTGAACCGTATGGTGCCGCGCGTCGGCGCCAGGAACTTGGTCAGCATGTTAAAGCAGGTCGTCTTACCGGCGCCGTTGGGGCCGATCAGGGCGTGGATCGTGCCCTCCTGCACGCGTAGGTCCACGTTGTTCACGGCCATGAAGCCGCGAAACTCCCGGGTCATGCCCGAGGTTTCCAGGATGGCACTTGGCGTAGCAGCCTGCACTCCGACGTTTCCCATTTTTTGCAATCCTTACCCGTCTGCTTTGCATATCGGGAGGCCCGGCGCAAGATTGTCGGACGCTGCCATAGCACGCCAGGGCGCCATTCCGGCCGTGAGCACTGGGCGCAGCCGCACCGTGTAGCAGGAGGTCCGCCATGTCCGCACCCATGAGGCTGCGCAGCCTGCTGTTCGCCCCCGGCGACAGCGCCCGCAAGATGGAGAAGGCCGCCGCCGGCCCGGCTGACGGCGTGGTGCTGGACCTGGAGGACAGCGTGGCGCCTGGGGCCAAGGACGCCGCCCGGGCCGCGGTTGCGGCGCTGCTGCCGGCGCTGTCCCGCCCCGGCGTCGTCGTCCGCGTCAATCCGCGCGGCACGCCGTGGTATCTGGCCGACCTCGCCAGCGCCGTACCTGCCCGCCCCGCAGCGGTGATGCTGCCAAAGTGCGGCGGCCCGGACGACCTGCATGCCCTCGACCACCACTTGGAAGCGCTGGAGGCCGCATCCGGCCTGCCGCTGGGCGGCATCGGCATCCTGGCCCTGGTGACGGAAACCGCGGCGTCGCTGATGCGCCTGGACTACACCGGCGCCCCGGCCCGGCTGCTGGCGCTGTGCTTCGGGGCCGAGGACCTTTCGGCGGACCTGGGCATCAGCCCGCGGGCTGCGGACGGACGTCTTGCCGCCCCGGTGTCCGCCGCCCGCGCGCAGACCGTCACCGCCGCCGCCGCCGCGGGCGTGCCGGCGCTGGACACCCCCTGGCCCGACCCGCGCGACCCCGTTGGCCTGGCGGTGGAGGCGGCGATGGCGGCGCGCGACGGCTTCGCAGGCAAGCTGTGCATCCATCCCGGCCAGGTCGCGCCGGTCAACGCCGCCTTCACGCCGTCCGCCGAGCGCGTGGCCTGGGCGCGGGCGGTTCAGGAAGGCTTTGCCGCCCGGCCCGGCGCCGGGGTGTTCGCGCTGGATGGAAAGATGATCGACCGGCCCCATCTGAAGCTGGCCGAACGCATCCTTGCGGCGAGCACGGGTTGAGGCCCGGCCCCCGTGGGGTCGCTTGGACCAGCCCGTATCCAGGCTATCCCATCAGGCTCCCTGCCCCATGCCCCCCTGCCCCATGCCAGACGATATCTCTGACGAGACGCTGATGGCGCGCACTGCCGCGGGCGACCGTGCGGCGTTCGACGCGCTGGCCGCCCGCTACCTGCTGCGCCTGCGCCGGGCCGCGTTGCGCGTGCTGGGCGACCCGGCGGCTGCGGAGGACGTGGCGCAGGACGCGCTGCTGCGCGCCTGGACCCGTGCCGGGTCGTATGACCCGCGGCAGGCCGCCGTCAGCACCTGGCTGCACCGCATCGCCGTCAACGCCGCCATTGACCGCTTGCGCGCCGTGCGCCCGGCGGGCGCCATGCCTGAGGACCTGGCCGATCCCTCCCCGGCCGCCGACACCGCCCTGATCCTTCGGGAACAGGAAAGCCTGCTGGCCCGCGCCATCGCCACCCTGCCCGACCGGCAGCGCGAGGCCATCGCGCTCACCTATGGCGAGGGCTGGTCCGGACAGGACGCGGCGCAGGCGCTGAGCGTGTCCACCCGTGCGCTGGAAGGGCTGCTGCACCGTGGCCGCAAGATGCTGCGCGCCTACCTGGAAGCGCACGGCGCATGACGCCCCGCCGTCTGGACTGGGCGTTGCGCGCCCGCGGCACGTCAATCGCCGAATGGCCCCAGGCTGACCGCCTCGCCGCGTTGAGGCTGCTGCGCCAGTGTCCGGCCGCGCGCGCCGTGCTGGCCGACGCACTGGCGCGCGACGAGACCGATCCCGCGGCGGCGCCCGACGGCTGCTCGCTGATGCACATGCAGGCGGCGCTGCGTTGCGCCCTGTTGCAGCTTCCGCCGCTGCCGTTCGCGGTGCGGTGGGGCGCGTTGGCGGCCTGCGCCGCCATAGGGCTGTATCTAGGGGCGGCCGGCGCGGACTCCGGCGCGGACCCGGCCGACGCCTTCGCGGCGGTGCAGACGGCGACGGTGGCCGGCAGCCCCTGATGCCGCGCGATGTTTGCTGACAGGTTCCATCCTATGATCCTCCTCCGTGAACCCTGGCGCACGCGCGTCCTGTGGCTATCGGTCGCCGGCAACCTGTTCGCCGGCGCGCTGATCGGCGCCCATGTCGCCATGCGCCGGCCTTCCGGTCCGCCGGGCCTGGACGGCGTGGTGGAGCGTATGGCCCGCTCCCTGCCGTCCGGCGACGCCGAGCGGTTCCGGGCCATGCTGGCGCACGAGCGGCCCTGGTACGACCTGGCGCGGCGCAACATGGACGACTCGCGGGAGCAGTTGTCCCGCGCCATAGCGCAGCAGCCCTATGACGAGGCCGCGGTGCGCGGGCGCATGCAAGCCTGGCAGGCCCGCTGGATCGAGACGAGCAACCGCTTCGGCGACAGCCTGCTGTCCGCCATCGGCGCCCTGTCGCCGGAGGGCCGCGTCCGGCTGGCCGAGGCGTCGCTGCGTCCGGACCGGCGGTGAGGCGCGTGGCCCACCTCGCCGCGGCCGTGCTGCTGGCGGGCTGCAGCCTCGGCCCGGACTACGAGCGCCCGCGCCTGGACGTGCCCGCCGCCTTCCGCGCGACGGCGGACACGGCGGAGGCGGCCTGGCCGGCGCCGGAGTGGTGGCGCAACTTCAAGTCGCCGGAGCTGGACGGGCTGATCGCCACCGCCCGCGCCTACAACACGGACCTCGCCGCCGCCGCCGCGCGCGTGGTGCAGGCCGACGCCCAGGTGCGCGTCAGCGGCGCTCCCTTGCTGCCGCTGGTGCAGGGCACCGGCGGCTACCAGTACCAGCGCAGCGGCACGGGAACCAGCCGCTCCCGCGGCGGCGGCCTGAGCAGCCTTGCAGGCGTGGTTGACCCGACGACCGGGCTGCCGGTCGCCACCGGGTCCAGTCTGTCCGCGGGCAGCGGCAACACGCCGCGATACTTCGATTTCCGCACCTACAGTACGGGGCTGCAGGTGTCCTACGACCTGGACTTCTGGGGCCGCAACCGGGCGCTGGCGGAAGCCGCGCAGGCCAGCGCCGTCGCAACCCGGTTCGACCAGGAAACGGTGGCGATCAATGTCGTGACCTCGGTGGCCAACACCTACTTCCAGGTGCTGGCGGCGCAGGACCGCCTGCGCGTGGCCGAGCGCAACCTGCGGGACGCGGAGCGCGTGCTGGCCGCCTTCCGCGCGCGGCTGAGCGTCGGCACCGCCAACGCGCTGGACGTGTCGCAGCAGGAGGCGCTGGTGTCCCAGCAGCGCGCGAACATCCCGAACTTCCGCAACAACGTGGAGCAGCAGCGGATCGGGCTGGGCATCCTGACCGGCCAGCCGCCGGAGCGGCTGGACGTGAAGGGCGGATCGCTCGACAAGCTGCCGCTGCCGCTGGTAGCCCCGGGCCTGCCGAGCGAGCTGCTGGCCCGGCGCCCGGACGTTGCCAACGCCGAGGCGCAGCTCGTGTCGGAGAACGCCAACATACGCGCGGCGCGGGCGGCGTTCTTCCCGTCGGTGCAGTTGACCGCGTCCAGCGGCCTCACGTCGGCGGCGCTCAGCACCATCACGGGTCCGGGAACGCTGGTGGCGCAGCTTGCTGCCAACCTCACGCAGACCATCTTTGACAACGGGCAGCGCCGCGGCCAGCTCGACCAGAACAAGGGCCGCTACGACGAGCTGCTGGCGACCTACCGCCGGGCGTTGATCCAAAGCTTCACCGACACCGAGCAGGCGCTGACGGCGTTGCGCTTCACGACGGAGCAGGAGGTGCTGGAGCGGCAGGCCGTCGCCGTGGCGCAGCGTTCGGCGGAAATCGCGCGGGCGCAGCTTGACGCAGGGACCATAGACATCATCACCTCGCTCAACACGCAGAACACGCTTTACAACGACTTGGACTTGCTGACCCAGATACGCCTGGCGCGGTTCCAGGCGCTGGTGAACCTGTACAAGGCGCTGGGCGGCGGCTGGGACGGGGGCACGCCCTCGATGACGCGCCCAGGGATGCCATGAAACCGGGGATGCCATGAAGCGGCTGCTGCTGGTCCTGCTGCTGCTGGGCGCCGCGGGCGGGGGCGCCTACTATTGGTATGCCGTGCGGGAGCAGCCGGCTGAGCAGACAGCCGCCAGCGGCGCCCCGGCCGGGCGCGGCGGGCGGCGTCGCGGCGCGTCGGACGGCACGCCGACCCCGGTGCTGACGGCGCGCAGCACGGTGCAGGACGTGCCGGTCTGGCTGGACGGCCTCGGTACGGTGCAGGCGTTCAACTTGGTGCAGATACGCCCGTTCGTGGACGGCCCCCTGCTGGAGATCCGCTTCCAGGAGGGTCAGAACGTCAAGTCCGGCGACGTGCTGGCGCGCATAGACCCGCGGCCTTATCAGGCCAGCCTGGACGCCGCGCTGGCCAAGAAGCAGCAGGACGAGGCGAACCTGGCCAATGCCCGGCTGGACGTGGGCCGCTACGCCAAGCTGGCCGCCGGCCAGTACAGCAGCGGCCAGCAGGTGGACACCGCCCGCGCCCAGGCCGCGCAGTTGGAGGCGCAGGTGCGCGGCGACCAGGCGCAGATAGACACGGCGCGGACCAATTTGAGCTACACCACCATCACGGCGCCGATTGATGGGCGGGTCGGCATCCGGCAGGTGGACGCCGGCAACATGGTGCGCGCCGGGGACCTCACGCCGTTGACCGTGCTGACGCAGTTGAAGCCGATCTCGGTCGTGTTCACCCTGCCGCAGCAGTCGCTGCCGGCGGTCGCGGCGGCGATGCAAGGCGGGATGCCGGAGGTGCTGGCGCTGCGTCAGGGAGGCGACGCGACGAACCCGCTGGACCGCGGCAGGCTCGCGGTGCTGGACAACCAGGTGGATCCCGCGACCGGCACGATCAAGCTGAAGGCCACCTTTCCCAACGACAAGCTGCTGCTATGGCCCGGTGGGTTCACCAACGTGCGCATGCTGGCGCAGACCCTGCGCGGCGTTACCACGGTGCCGACCGCCGCCGTGCAGCGCGGGCCGCGCGGCTCCTACCTCTATGTCGTGGACGCGGACAACCAGGCGCAGCGCCGCATCGTGAAGATCGGGCACGAGGACGACGGCACCAGCGTCGTCACCGAAGGCGTCACGCCCGGCGAGCAGGTGGTAACGGACGGCGCCCAACGCCTGACGGACGGCGCCAAGGTCGCCGTCGCCGGGCCGGACGGCACGGCGCCGGACGCGGTGCCGCGGGAGCGCGGTGCGCCGGGCACCGGCGGCGGGCGGCGCAGCCGGACGGCGGGCGCCGGATGAACATCTCCGCCCCGTTCATCGCGCGGCCTATAGCGACCTGGCTGCTGGCCGTGGCGGTGCTGCTGGGCGGGCTGATGGGCTACCGCTCGTTGCCAGTCTCGGCGCTGCCGACGGTGGACTTCCCGACGATCCAGGTCACGACGCAGTTGCCCGGCGCCGGGCCGGACACGGTGGCAACGCTCATCACCGCGTCGCTGGAGCGGCAGTTCGGCCAGATCACCGGCCTGCAGGTGATGACCAGCACCAGCAGCGAGGGCACCAGCCAGATCACCTTGCAGTTCAACCTGAACCGCAAGCTGGACAGCGCCGCGCAGGACGTGCAGGCCGCGATCAACGCCGCCACTGGCACCCTGCCGAACAACCTCCCCTACCCGCCGGTCTATGCCAAGGTGAACCCGGCCGACGCGCCGATCCTGTCCATCGCGCTGACCAGCGACACCATCACCATTGACCGCATCAGCGACGCCGCCGACACCCTGCTGCAACCGAAGCTCAGCCAGGTCGAGGGGGTGGGCAAGGTGTCGGTCCAGGGCGGGCAGCGCCCGGCCGTCCGCGTGCGGCTGGACCCGGCGCGGGTCGCCGCCTACGGCCTGTCGCTGGAGGACGTGCGTACCGCCATCGCCGCCGCCAACGTGAACGGCGCCAAGGGCGGCTTCGACGGGCCGCGCCAGGCTTATGCCTTGGGCGCCAACGACCAGCTCGTGACGCCGGACGCCTACCGGGACCTGGTGATCGCCTACAAGAACGCCGCGGCGGTGCGCCTGTCCGACGTGGGCAGCGTGATCGGCGGGGTGGAGAACGACCGCGTCGCCGGCTGGTACAACGGCACCCCCGCGGTCGTGCTGGACATACAGCGCCAGCCCGGCGCCAACATCGTCAGCACCGTCGCCGCCATCAAGGAGGCGCTGCCGGGCCTGCAGAACGCCATACCCGCGTCGGTCAAGATGACGGTCGTCACCGACCGGACCCTGACCATACGGGCGTCGGTCGCCGACGTGCAGTACACCCTGGCGCTGTCCATCGTGCTGGTCGTCGGCGTGATCTTCCTGTTCCTCCGCAGCGCGCGGGCGACGATCATCCCCGCGGTGGCGCTGCCGCTGTCGCTGGTCGGCACCTTCGGCGTTATGGCGCTGTGCGGCTACAGCCTGGACAACCTCTCGCTGATGGCGCTGACGGTTGCGACCGGCTTCGTCGTGGACGACGCCATCGTGATGATCGAGAACGTCGTCCGCTACATCGAGGACGGCGAGGCGCCGCTTGCCGCGGCCTACAAGGGCGCGGCGCAGATCGGCTTCACCATCGTGTCGCTGACGATCAGCCTAGTCGCGGTGTTCATCCCGCTGCTGTTCATGACCGGCGTGGTGGGCCGGCTGTTCAACGAGTTCGCGGTGGTGCTCAGCACGTCGGTGATCGTGTCGGCTGTGGTGTCGCTGACGCTCACGCCCATGATGTGCGGGCGCTTCCTGCGAGCCAACACCAAGCCGAACCGGCTGACGGGCTGGTTCGAGCGCGGGTTCCTGTGGACCACGCGGCTGTATCGCCGGACCCTGCTGGTGTCGCTGCGGCATCAGGGGCTGGTGCTGCTGGTTGCGGTCGGCACCTTGTTCGGCACGGTGGCGCTGTATCTGGTGACGCCCAAGGGCTTCCTGCCGCAGCAAGACACCGGCGTGATCGTCGCCGTGACGGAGGCGGCGCAGAGCGCGTCCATCCCGCGCATGGCGGCGCTGCAAACCAACCTCGCGGAGGCCGCGCTCAGGGACCCGGCGGTTGCGGGCGTCGTGTCGTTCGTCGGCGCCGGGGCGATCAACGCCACGCCCAACACCGGGCGCATTACCATCACGCTCAAGCCGCGCACCGAGCGCGACACGGCGCCCGTGGTGATCGCGCGGCTGCAGCGGGCGATGTCCGGCACGCCGGGCATGTCGGTCTTCATGCAGCCGGTGCAGGACATCCAGATCGGCACCCGCATCAGCCGCACGCAGTTCCAATATACCCTGATGGACACCGACGCCGCCGAGCTGGCGCTGTGGGCGCCGCGCCTGCAGGCGCAGTTGGCGGGGATGTCGGACCTGCAAGACGTGACCAGCGACCAGCAGACCGACGGCTTCGCCACCCGGATCGAGGTGGACCGCGACGCGGCGATGCGGCTGGGCGTGTCCATGCAGGAGGTGCAGGACACCCTGTACGACGCCTTCGGCCAGCGGCAGATCAGCACGATCTTCAGCCAGGCGAACCAGTATCGCGTCATCATGGAGGCGGACGAGGACTGGCAGTCCGACCCGCGCTCGCTGCTGCGGCTGCGGGTGCCGGGCCTGGGCGGGGCGCAGGTGCCGCTGTCGGCCATCGCCACCATCAGCCGCGGCACGGCGCCGCTGGCGGTGACGCACCAGAGCCAGTTCCCGGCGATTACGCTGTCGTTCAACCTGGCGCCGGGCGCCAGCCTGAGCCATGCCGTCGCGGCGGTCGCGCAGGCGGAGCGGGAGATGGGGCTGCCCGTCACCATCGTCGGCAGCTACTCCGGCGACGCTGCGGAGTTCCAGAGCAGCCTGGCCAGCGAGCCTTACCTGATCCTTGCCGCCATCGTGGTGATCTACATCGTGCTGGGCGTGCTGTATGAAAGTACGATCCATCCCATCACCATCCTGTCCACCCTGCCTTCTGCCGGGATCGGCGCGTTGCTCGCGCTGATGCTGGCGGGCCAGGACCTGTCGCTGGTGGCGCTGGTGGGCATCGTGCTGCTGATGGGGATCGTGAAGAAGAACGCCATCATGATGATAGACTTCGCGCTTGAGGCGGAGCGGGACCGCGGGCTGTCGCCGCTGGACGCCATCACGGAAGCCTGCCTGCTGCGCTTCCGACCCATCATGATGACGACCGCCGCGGCGCTGCTGGGTGCGCTGCCGCTGGTGCTGGAACGCGGGACGGGGTCGGAGCTGCGGTATCCGCTGGGCCTGACCATCGTGGGCGGGCTGCTGCTGAGCCAGGTGCTGACGCTTTATACGACGCCGGTGATCTACCTGGCGTTCGAGCGCCTGCGGCTGCGCTTTGCGGCGCCGCGGCTGGCGGCGGCGGAGTGATGGCGTCCCGCTTCCTGCTCCCTCTCCCGGAGGGAGAGGGGGAAGCGAAGCACTCACTACCAGCCAGCCCCACCCCGCCCCATGAACATCTCCGCCCCGTTCATCCACCGGCCCGTCGCCACGTTCCTGCTCGCCATCGGCCTGCTGCTGACCGGCATCGTCGCCGTGCGCTTCCTGCCGGTCGCGCCGCTGCCCAGCGTGGACATCCCCACCATCGTCGTCTTCGCCGGCCGCCCCGGTGCCGACCCCGAGACCATGGCCGCCAGCATCGCCGCCCCGCTCGAACGCCGCCTGGGCGAGATCCCCGGCGTCACCGAGATCACCAGCACCAGCAGCACCGGCAGCACCAGCATCGTCGTGCAGTTCGACATGGACCGGCCCATCGAGGGCGCCGCCCACGACGTGCAGGCCGCCATCAACGCCGCCTACACCGACCTGCCCAGCGACCTGCCGACCCGGCCCTACTACCGCAAGTTCAACCCGGCCGAAGCGCCGATCCTCACCCTGTCCCTCACTTCCGACACCCTCAGCCGCGCGCAGTTGTTCGACGCCGCCGACACCATCCTGGCGCAGCGCCTGAGCCAGATCGAGGGCGTGAGCCAAGTCCAGGTGAACGGCGCCGAGAAGCCCGCCGTCCGCGTGCGGCTGAACCCGGCGGCCCTGCGCGCCGCCGGGCTGAGCAGCCAGGACGTTTATACGGCGATACGCGCGGCCAACGTGAACGGCGCCGTCGGCGGCTTCCAAGGGCCGCTGCGGGCGGAGAGCATCCAGCTCAACGGCCAGATCACCCAGGCCGCCGACTACGCCGCGCTGGTGCTGAAAAGCGCGAACGGCGCGACGGTGCGGCTGGGCGACGTGGCGCAGGTGATGGACGGCGTGTCCAACACCAAGCTTGCGGCTTGGCAGGGCACCGAACCCGCCATCCTGCTAACCGTCACCAAAACCGGCGGCGCCAACATCATCGAGACCGTGGACCGCGTGCAGGACGCCCTGCCGCAACTGCTGCAATGGATACCCGCAGGCATCCGCGTCACCACCCTCAGCGACCGCACCCTGACCATACGCGCCAGCGTCAAGGACGTAGAGTTCACCCTCCTTATCAGCGTCGTGCTGGTGCTGCTGGTCGTGGCGCTGTTCATGCGCCGGCTGGTGCCGACCCTGGCGGCGGCGGTGACGGTGCCGCTCAGCATCGCCGGCACCCTGGCGGCGATGTACCTGCTGGGGTTCACGCTGAACAACTTCTCGTTCATGGCGCTGACCATCTCGGTCGGCTTCGTCGTGGACGACGCCATCGTGATGATCGAGAACATCTTCCGCCACCAGGAGCGCGGCATGGCGCCGATGCAGGCGGCCCTGGCCGGCGCAAGGCAGATCGGCTTCACCGTCATCAGCATCAGCATCTCGCTGATCGCGGTGTTCATCCCGATCCTGTTCCTGGGCGGCATCCTGGGCAAGCTGCTGCACGAGTTCTCGATGGTGATCGCCATCGCCATCGCGATATCAGCAGTGGTATCGCTGACGCTCACGCCGATGATGTGCGGGCGCTTCATGGGGCCGCACCGGGCGCCCGCGGGGCTGTGGGGGCGGATTGACGGCGCCGTGGACCGCGGGCTGTCGCGGATGCAGCGGGCCTACACCGGCAGCCTCGGCTGGGCGCTGCGCTGGCACTGGGCGATGCTGCTGCTGACGCTCGGCATCACGGTCGGCACCGTGGAGCTTTACCGCTACGTGCCCAAGGGCTTCCTGCCGATCCAGGACACCGGCCTGCTGCAAGGCAGCACGACGGCCAGCCCGGACATCAGCTTCGCCGCCATGGCGGAGCGGCAGAAGCGCGTGGTGGACGTGCTGCTGCAGGACCCGGCCATAGACAGCGTCGGCAGCACCATCGGCATCACCTCCGGCTGGTCCAGCATCAACCGCGGCCAATTGACGGTTTCGCTCAAGCCGCTGGCCGAGCGCGGCGTGGACAGCGAGGCCGTGCTGGCGCGTCTGCGCCCCAAGCTGCAGCAGTTGGCGGGAATCGAAGCCTACCTGTATTCCGCCCAGGACCTGCGGGCCGGCGGACGCTCGGGCGGCACGCAGTTCCAGTTCGTCGTGCTGGACCAGGACCTGGCCGAGCTGCGTACCTGGACGACCCGGCTGGAGGAGGCGCTGCGCCACGTGCCGGGCATCGGGGACGTGAGCAGCGACCAGGACCGCCCGGGGCCGCAGGCCAACGTCGTCATAGACCGCGAGCAGGCGGCACGCCTGGGCGTCCAGGTCAGCGCAATAGACAACGCGCTGAACAACGCCTACTCGCAGCGCCAGGTCTCGATCATCTACACCCAGCGCAACCAGTATCGCGTGGTGCTGGAAACCGAGCCTGGATTGCAGTTGGACCCCGTGCAGCTTGACCGCCTGTGGGTGCCCGGCACCGGTGGTAAGCAGGTGCCGATCACCAGCGTCGTCAAGCTGGAGCGCAGCACGGCGCCGCTGGCGGTGCGCCACCAGGGCCAGTTCCCGTCCAGCAGCATCAGCTTCAACCTGCTGCCCGGCACAACGCAGGGCGACGCCATCAACCTGGTGTCCGACACGGCGCGCGACCTGCGTATGCCGGAAGGGGTCCGGACGAGCTTCGCCGGCAACGCGCAGTACCTGCAGAAGTCGCTGTCCACCCTGCCGCTGCTGCTCGTGGCGGCCATCGCCACGATCTACATCGTGCTGGGCATCCTGTACGAGAGCCTGCTGCACCCGCTGACCATACTGTCCACCCTGCCGCCCGCCGGGCTGGGCGCGCTGCTGGCGATCCTCGTGACGGGATCGGAGCTTGGGGTGCTGGCGATCATCGGCATCATCCTGCTGATCGGTATCGTGAAGAAGAACGCCATCATGCTGATAGACTTCGCTCTGGAGGCGGAGCGGGAGCACGGCCTGTCCCCACGGGAGGCGATCCTGGAAGCCTGCGCCGAGCGGTTCCGCCCCATCATCATGACGACGATGGCGGCGCTGCTGGGCGCGGTGCCGCTGGCGCTGGCGAGCGGCACAGGGTCCGAGTATCGCCGCCCCCTGGGCATCGCGATCTGCGGCGGGCTGATCGTGTCGCAGGTGCTGACGCTCTACACGACGCCGGTGGTCTATCTGGCGCTGGAGCGGCTGGCGCGGATACGCGGACGGCGGCGCATCCGGACGAAGCCGGTGCCGGAGCCGGTGCCGGCCGAATAGCCGGCCGGCATGGAGCGGGGAGCAGGCGCAGTGCAGAAGGTGATCGGGCTGATCGGCGGCATGAGCTGGGAAAGCTCAGCCGAATACTACCGCCTCCTCAACCAGGGGGTACGCGCCCGGCTGGGCGGCGCGCACTCGGCGCGCATCCTGATGTGGTCGTTCGACTTCGCCGAGGTCGAGGCGTTGCAGCACGCCGGACGCTGGGACCAGGCGGCGGCGCTGATGGCGGACGCGGCCCGGCGGCTGGAGCGCGGCGGCGCCGACCTGCTGCTAATCTGCACCAACACCATGCACCTGATGGCGGAGCAGGTGCAGGCGGCCGTCGCCGTCCCCCTGCTCCACATCGCCGACCCCACGGCCGGGCGCATCCAGGCGGCGGGCCTTCACCGCGTCGGACTGCTGGGCACCGCCTTCACGATGGAGCAGGACTTCTACCGCGGCCGGCTGCGTGACCGCTTCGGCCTGGACGTGCTGGTGCCGGACGAGGCGGACCGCCGGGTGGTGCATCGGATCATCTATGAGGAGTTGGTGCAGGGCCAGGTCGTCCCGGCCTCGCGGCAAGCCTACCGGGACGTGATGGCCCGCCTGGCCGCACGCGGCGCGGAGGCCATCATCCTGGGCTGCACGGAGATCATGCTGCTGGTCGGCGCGGGGGACAGCGCCGTGCCGCTGTTCGACACGACGGCGCTGCACGCCGAGGCGGCTGTCAGCCTTGCTGTGGCCGGCTCGTCTGCGCTGGCTGGGTGATCGTCGGCATCGGCTCCATCCGGTCCTGCGCCTCCCCCGCCAGCGTCAGCGCCGCCGTGACCAGCGCCACATGGCTGAACGCCTGCGGGAAGTTGCCGGTGAAGCGCCCGGCCTTGGGATCGTACTCCTCGCTCAGCAGCCCCACGTCGTTCCGCAGCGCCAGCAGCCGCTCGAACAGCGCCCTCGCCTCGTCCCGCCGCCCCTGCATGTGCAAGGCGGACGCCAGCCAGAAGCTGCAAGCCAGGAAGGCGCCCTCCCCGTCCGGCAGCCCGTCAACGCCGGCCTCCGCCCGGTAGCGCAGCACGAAGCCGTCCACCAGCAGCCCGCCCTCCACCGCCGCGACCGTGCCCTGCACGCGCGGGTCGTCGTGCGGCAGGAAGCCGACGAAGGGGATCAGCAGCAGCGTGGCATCCAGCGCCGGGGAGCCGAAACTCTGGACGAAGCTGCCCTGCGCCGCGTCGTAGCCATCCCGGCAGACCGCCTCGTGTATGCTGTCCCGCACGGTGCGCCAACGGTCCACCGGGCCGTGCAGATGGTGCGCTTCGGCGTCCTTGATGCCGCGGTCGAAGGCGACCCAGGCCATCACCTTGCTGAACGTGAAGTGCCGCCGCCCGCCGCGGGTCTCCCACATCCCCTCGTCCGGCTGCTGCCACACCGTCTCCAGGTGCTCCAGCATGGCGGCTTGCAGCGACCAGGACTGCGGGCTGGCCAGCAGCTTGGCGGCGCGGGCCTGGTGCATGGCGTCCATCACCTCGCCGAACACGTCCAACTGCAACTGCGACGCGGCGGCGTTGCCGATGCGTACCGGCGACGCGCCCTGGTAGCCCGGCAGCCACGGTATCTCCGCCTCCTCCAGCCGGCGCTCCCCGGCGATGCCGTACATGATCTGTATCTGCGCCGCGCTGCCGGCGATGCTGCGGTGCAGCCAATCGGCCCAGGCGCCGGCCTCGTCGGTGTAGCCGGCCCCCATGAAGGCGAACAGCGTGATGGTGGCGTCCCGCAGCCAGCAGTAGCGGTAGTCCCAGTTCCGCACCCCGCCCAGCGCCTCCGGCAGGGACGTGGTGGGCGCGGCCACGATGCCGCCGGTTTGCGCGTAGGTCAGGCACTTCAGCGTCAGCAGCGACCGCTGCACCGCCGCCGCCCAGGGGCCGTGATAGGTGCAGCGAGCGGACCACGCGGCCCAGTAGCCCTCGGTCGCATACAGCGCGTCGTCGGCGTCCAGGCTGATAGGTATCGGCAGGTGCGACGGGCCGTGCGTCAGCACGAAGGACAGCCGTTCCCCCTCTTGCACGGTGAAGTCGGCGACGGTCCGAAAGTCCTCGCCGCGCAGCGGAACCTGCGTGCGGAGCACCACCACCTCCGGCCCGGCTACCGCGACGATGCCGTTGCCGCCGGGCCGCTTGACGACCCAGGGGATGGAGGCGCCGTAGTTGAAGCGCAGCAACAGGTCCAGCCGCATCGGCACGGCGCCGCGCCGGCCCTCGACGATGCGTACCAGGCAGCCGTCGGAGGTGGCGGGCACCATGAAGTCTATCACGGCGACCTCGCCGCCCTCGCACTCGAACAGCGTTTCCAGCACCAGGCTGCTGTCGCGGTAGCGGCGGGTGGCCGGCTGCGCCGCGGCGGCAGGAGCGATCTGGAAGCGCCCGTGCTCGGGGCCGCCCAGCAAGGCCGCGAAGCAGGCGGCGCTGTCGAAGCGGGGCCAGCAGAGCCAGTCTATGCTGCCGTCGCGCCCGACCAGCGCCGCCGTCGCGCAGTCGCCGATCAGGGCGTAGTCCTCGATGGCGCCGGGCGGGAGTTTGTTCATGCCCGATCAGGACGCCGCGGGCTGGCCGGGGTTCCACAAGGCCCCACAAAGCCAATCCAGCAGGAGGCCCGTTACGGCCACTGGCTGCTCCAGCGGCGGCAGGTGGCCCGCGCCCGGCACGAGGCGCAGCAGGGCGCCAGGTATGCCGGCGGCGATCTCCGCCGAAAGGGCTGGCGGCGTCATCGCGTCGGCTTCCCCGGCCAGGACCAGGGTTGGCACGCGGATGCCGGGTAGGTTCGGGCGGCTGTCGGGCCGGTCGAGGATCGCGCCCTGCTGGCGGAGGTAGGCCGCCTTGCCCAAGCGGTCGGCCATGGCGGTGATCTCCCGTATCAGCGAGGCGTCATGCAACCGGTCCGAGTGCAGCAGGGCGGGCAGCAGGCGCGGCGTCACGCCGCGGAACCGCCCGTTGCTGGCGACCAGCGCCATCAGGCCGCGCCGGCGCCGGGCCTGTTCCGGCGTGTCGGGGCGGGCGCTGGTGTCCATCAGGCACAGCCGCGCCACCCGCCCCGGCGCCTGGCGCAGCAGCTCGAACGCGACGTAGCCGCCCATGCTGAGCGCCACCAAGGCGAAGCGTTCCGGCAAGCCCTCCATCGCGCGTGCGGCCATCGCCCCAAGGGTGTCGTCGCGGGTCAGGTCCGCAACGACGCAATCGGCCTGGCCGTCCAGCGCCGCAAGCTGGTGGCGCCACAGCCCGGCGTCGCACAGCAGCACCGGCAGGAACAGCACGGCCGAACGTTGCGGATTGTGCGCTGCCGTTGCCATGCCGAGGACTTGCGGGCCTGCCATGGTTTCGCCAACCTTGACTTATGCGCGGGGTTTCCCGATATGCCCGATGCCACGCGCTGCGATGCGCCGCCGCCGTGCTATGGCGTGCAGCCAACCCACCTTGTATCGAGAAATACGTTTGACGGATATCACGACCGCCGCCGCGGACGAACACGCGCACGCCGACCGTCCCGACGCCGAGCCGGTGCCGCAGGGCACGGGGCCGGACGTGCCCGCGCCGGACGTACCCGTGGTTGAGGCGGACGCGCCAGAGAACGATGTGCCGGTTGAGCCTACCGCCGAGTTGGCACCATCTCCCGGGGCTTCGGCGGATGCCGCCGGGCCGGCTGCGGACGACGCTATCAGCGACGCCGAGGCCGCCTACAACGACGAGGGCGAGGCGGAGCCGAACGGTTTTGCGGACCTTGGCCTGTCCCCCGAAATCTATCGTGCCGTTGAGGACATGGGTTACCGCACGCCCACGCCGATCCAGGCGCAGGCGATCCCGCCGGTGCTGATGGGCCGCGACGTGCTGGGCTGCGCGCAGACCGGCACCGGCAAGACCGCCAGCTTCGTGCTGCCGATGCTCGACATCCTGTCCGGCAGCCGCGCCCGCGCCCGGATGCCGCGCAGCCTCATCCTGGAGCCGACACGCGAGCTGGCGCTGCAAGTCGCCGAGAACTTCGTCAAGTATGGCAAGTATCTCAAACTGAACCACGCCCTGCTGATCGGCGGCGAGAGCCTGTCCGACCAGAAGGAGGCCCTGATGAAGGGCGTGGACGTGCTGATCGCCACGCCGGGCCGGCTGATGGACCTGTTCGAGCGCGGCGGGCTGCTGCTGACCGACACCAAGATACTGGTCATAGACGAGGCCGACCGGATGCTCGACATGGGCTTCATCCCCGATGTCGAGAAGATCGTCGGCTTCCTGCCGCGCACCCGGCAGACGCTGTTCTTTTCCGCCACCATGGCGCCCGAGATACGCCGCCTGGCCGACGCCTTCCTGCAGAACCCCAAGGAGATCACGGTCAGCCGCCCGGCCAGCGTCGCCAGCACCATCGTCGCCGGGCTGACGGTCGTGGACGCGCTGGAGAAGCGGGAGGCGCTACGCCGGCTGATACGCAGCGAGGATGTGCAGAACGCGCTGATCTTCTGCAACCGCAAGCGCGATGTAGACGTGCTGTTCAAGTCGCTGAAGCAGCACGGCTTCAGCGTGGGTTCGCTGCACGGCGACATGAGCCAGCCCGAGCGGTTCGTGACGCTGGGCCGCTTCAAGGCCAACGAGGTGCGCTTGCTGGTGTGCAGCGACGTGGCGGCGCGCGGGCTGGACATCGGCGGATTGAGCCATGTGTTCAACTTCGACGTGCCGATCCATGCCGAGGACTACGTGCATCGCATCGGCCGCACCGGGCGGGCCGGCATGACGGGCCATGCCTTCACGCTGGCGACGCCGGACGACAAGGGCTTTGTGGACGCCATCGAGAAGCTGATCGGCGCCCCGATCCCGCGCATGCAGGTCGAGGGCCTTGACCCTGTAGAGTTCGCGGAGGGCGACGGGCGTCGCCGGGGACGTGGGCGCGGCACCAAGGCTGCGCCGCGTTCGGCGAAGGCCGTTGCGGATGTGGTCGAGGCGTCCGGCGACGAGGTGCCCAAGGCGGCCAAGCCTCGCCGCAGCCGCGCCAAGAAGACCGATGTCGTGGCGGATGCCCCGCCCGCCCATGACGCGGTTGCCGATGATGCTGTTGCCGGTGCGGCCATTGTCGAGACCTCGATGGTGGAGGCGGCGACTGAGGCCCCGCGTGCCGAGCCGCGCCGCCAGGGCCGCAGCGAAACGCGGCGCCCTGATGCCCGCCGCGATGAGACGCGCCGTGACGACGGGCGGCGTGACGAGACCCGGCGCGATGACGGACGCCGCCCCGAGGCGAAGCGCGACGATGCCAGGCGTGATGAAACCCGCCGTGACGAAACCCGTCGTGACGAAACCCGTCGTGACGAAACCCGTCGTGACGAGGCTCGCCGCGACGATGGCCGCCGTGATGAAGCCCGGCGCGACGAGCCGCCCCGCCCGGTGGACACCCGCCCCTGGAACGAGCGCCGCCCGCGAGACGGCCGCCGCCGCGACGAGGACCTGGGGCCTTCCGTGCTGGGATTTGGGGACGACGTGCCGGCATTTATGCTGCTACGCTCCCGCGGCAAGCGCCCGGCCAGGGCCGAGGCCGTGGCATCGACCGATGCCGAATAGTACCGGGCCGAACAGCATCGGGCCTGACACCACCAGGGGGACACCATGAACGTCGTCGCACCCATCCAGCAGCCCGAGGCTGCCGAAGCCAAGCTGACCCAGGATCGCCCGGCAGTCGCCCGCAAGATGGGGCCGTTCCGTTGGGACGACGCCCTGTTGCTGGAGGACCAGCTCACCGAGGACGAGCGGTTCATGCGCGACGCCGCGCACGCCTATTGCCAGGACCGCCTGATGACCCGCGTGCTGGAGGCGAACCGGCACGAGCGCTTCGACCGCTCCATCATGCACGAGATGGGCGAGATGGGCTTCCTGGGCGCGACGCTCGACAGCCACGGCTGCGCCGGGGTCGGCTACGTCGCCTACGGCCTGATTGCCCGCGAGGTCGAGCGGGTGGACAGCGGCTACCGCAGCGCGTTCAGCGTGCAGTCGTCCTTGGTGATGTATCCCATCTGGGCCTTTGGCAGCGAGGACCAGAAGGACCGCTTCCTGCCCAAGCTGCGCACCGGCGAGTTCGTCGGCTGCTTCGGCCTGACGGAGCCGGATGCCGGGTCCGATCCGGCCAGCATGAGGACGCGGGCCAAGGCGGTGGACGGCGGCTTCCTGGTGAGCGGGTCAAAGACCTGGATCACCAACTCGCCCATCGCCGACGTATTTGTGGTGTGGGCGAAGAACGACGCCGGGGACATCAAGGGCTACATCCTTGAGAAGGGCATGGCCGGGCTGACCGCGCCGAAGATCGAGGGCAAGTTCGCGCTGCGCGCCTCCATCACCGGCATGATCATGATGCAGGACGTGTTCGTGCCGGCGGCGAACGAACTGCCGAACGTGAAGGGCCTGCGCGGGCCGTTCGCCTGCCTGAACAACGCCCGCTACGGCATCTCCTGGGGCGCGCTGGGTGCCGCGGAGTTCTGCTGGCACGCCGCCCGCACCTACACGATGGAGCGGCAGATGTTCGGCCGTCCCCTGGCCGCTACGCAGTTGATCCAAAAGAAGCTGGCCGACATGCAGACCGAGATCACGCTGGGCCTGCAAGGCGCGTTGCGCCTGGGCCGGCTGATGGAGGAGGGCCGTGCCGCGCCCGAGATGATCAGCCTGATGAAGCGCAACAACTGCGGCAAGTCGCTCGACATCGCTCGGGTGTCCCGCGACATGCACGGCGGCAATGGCATCGCCGACGAGTATCACGTCATCCGTCATGTGATGAACCTGGAAGCCGTCAACACCTACGAGGGCACGCATGACGTGCATGCGCTGATCCTTGGCCGCGCCCAGACCGGCCTCTCCGCCTTCGGCGGATAGCCTGCCCGCCCCCGTCCGCATCCAGCGCATGGGTGCGGACGGCGATGGCGTGTCCACCCTGCCCGGCGGCGCTTCGCTGTTCTTCCCCGATACCCTGCCCGGCGAGCTGGTGCAGCCCGGCCCCCTGGTCCGGCGCGGCGAGGGCTGGACTGGCAGCGCCGCCATATTGGAGGCGGCGCCGGACCGCGTCACGCCGCCCTGTCCCCACTTCGGCCCCTGCGGCGGCTGCACGGTGCAGCATTGGCGCGATGACAGCTACATCGGCTGGAAGGCCAGCCAAGTCGGTGACGCGCTGCGCCGCATGGGGGCCGCAGCGCCCGCGTTCAGCGTCGCCCGCACGCCGCCTGCCGCGCGCCGCCGCATGGACCTGGCCATACGCCGCGACGGCCCGGCCCTCCTGGTCGGCCTGCACCGGAGGCGGTCCCGCGACATCGTGGACATGCACGCCTGCCCAGTGCTGCACCCCGCCCTGTTCGCGCTGATCCAGGCAATGCGCCCGGTCCTGAACCGGCTGCAAGGCTTGAGGCGGGACGGCTCGGCCGTGGTGAACCTGCTGGACAGCGGCCCGGACCTGCTGCTGCGGACGGACGCGGTGCTGACCTCGGGCGACCGCACGCTGCTGACGGCGCTGGCCAACGCGCACGGCCTGCCGCGCATCAGTTGGGCGCCGGGCCTGGCCCGCGGCAGCCAGGGCGGGCCGGAGCCGGCCTGCCTGCTGCGCCCGGCGACCACCGCCTTCACCGGCGTGGACACCGTGATACCGCCAGGTGCGTTCCTGCAGGCGTCCCGCGAAGGGGAGGCGGCAATCGTCGCCGCCACCCTGGCCGCCTTGCCCGACCTGCCGGCGAAGTCGCGCATCCTAGAGCTGTTCGCCGGCTGTGGCAGCATCACGCACGCCTTGGCGACGCGCGCCCGGGTGCAGGCTTACGAGGGGGACCTCATGGCCTGCACCGCGCTGCGCCGGGCCGCCAACCCGCGTGTTTCGGCGGTGCAGCGGGACCTGGCCCGGCAGCCGTTGCAGGCCGCGGAGCTGAAGGGCGCAGGAGCCATCGTGCTCGACCCGCCGCACGGCGGCGCGCTGGCGCAGATGCCGGCGCTGGCGGCCAGCGGGGTGCCGGTCGTGTATGTCAGTTGCAATCCGGCCGCCCTGGCGCGAGACGGGCGGGTGCTGCTGCAAGCGGGCTACCAGGTGCGGTCCGTCGCCACCATTGACCAGTTCCTGTGGTCGGCCCGCGTGGAAAGCGTGGTCGGGTTCACGAAGGGGCGCTGATGGACTTCCGCGACGCGGCCGAGGCCGACCTGCCCCGCATCGTCCGCCTGCTGGCCGATGACCGCTTCGGCGCCGGGCGGGAGCGGGACGTGTCGCCCCTGCCCCCGTCCTACTTGGCCGGCTTCCGCGCCATGCAGGCGCAGGGCGGGCGCATCATCCTGGCGGTGCAGGACGGCGCGGTGGTGGGCTGCCTGCAACTCAACGTCCTCCATGGCGTGTCCCAGCAAGGGCAGAGCCGCGCCCAGGTGGAGGGCGTCCGGGTGGACAGCACCCGCCGGGGCGACGGCATCGGCGCGGCGCTGATGCGCCATGCGATGGAGGAGGCCCGCGTCGCCGGCTGCGCCATCCTGCAACTGACGACGCGCACCGACCGGGCGGAGGCGCAGGCGTTCTATGCCCGGCTGGGCTTCGTCCACAGCCATGCCGGGATGAAGGCCAACCTTGGGCCGTAGCCACGCCGTCCACATCCCGGCGGACCCGGCGCCGCTGCACGGCACCCTGCTGCTGCCGGACGCCCCAGGCCCGCACCCGGCGCTGCTGCTGGTGGCCGGGTTCGGCCCGGTCGACCGCGACGGCAACCTGCCGAGCCTGCACAACGACAGCCTGCGCCTGCTGGCGGAGGGACTGGCAGCGCGCGGCATCGCCGCCTTGCGGGTGGACAAGCGCGGCGTCGGCGCCAGCCGTGCCGCCGCGCCGAATGAGGCTGCTCTGAACTTCGATACCTACGTGGACGACGCCGTAAGCTGGATGCACGCCTTGACCGCCGATCCCGCCATTGCCCGCGTAGGTCTGCTGGGCCATAGCGAGGGCGCGCTGATCGCCACCTTGGCGGCGCAGCAGGCGCCGGCAGACCGCGTGGTGCTGGCCGCAGGAGCCGGCGTGCCCGCCGGACCTGCCATCCTGCGCCAGCTTGCCGACGGCGGCGCACCGGCGGACCTGGTTGCCGCCGCACGCGGCATCATCGCCCGGCTGTTGCGTGGCGAGGCCGTATCGGACGTGCCGGACGCGCTCGCCGGGCTGTTCCGCCCCAGCGTGCAGCCCTACCTTGCCTCCTGGCTGCTGCGCGACCCGGCTGTGGAGGCGGCGGCGCTGCGCTGCCCCGTGCTGGTCGTCCAGGGCACGGCGGACCTGCAGATGCGGGTCGCCGACGCCCGGCTGCTCGCGGCGGCGCGGCCCGGCGCCGGGCTGCTGCTGGTGCCCGGGATGAACCATGTGCTCAAGGCTCCGGCGGAGGGCCGGGCTGCGAACATTGCGGCCTACGCCGATCCGGGCCTGCCGCTGGCGCCGGGTCTGGTGGACGGGATCGCGGATTTCGTCCTGGGTTAGCGGGCTGCGCCCAGGGAACCAGCGCCTTGGGAACCAACGCCTGACGAATTAGCAACCGGAGAACCAGCGGGCTGTGCGGCCGGACAGGACTGTGGCGGCGCCGGGTCGAGGGCGAAGTGCATCAGGCAGTCGCCATACCGCTGACCGAACTCGGGGGAGGCACCGGCGCCATGGCCGCGCAGGCCCGGCGGCCGGTCAATGAACAGCACGCCGCCCAGCCGCGGCATGGCCCGGCGCATCAGGTCGGCCCGGCGGTCGGCATCGCCGATGAACGTGTCGCCCTCGAACTGCACGAACGCGACCCGCGCCCGGCTTGCGGAAACGCCGGACAGCAGGGAGCGGAGGTCGTCGTACTGCGCCGTCAGGTTGGCGCTGCCGCCGGAGCCGTGCGCCGCCGGCGAGACCGCTATCACCACGTCCGCCAGTCCCGGCGTTTCCAGCATTTGCAGGCTGTTCCATGCCCCACGGGACTGCCCGGCGGCGATCACGCTGCGGTAGCCGAGCCGCCGCATCTCCTGCAGCCCGTCGCGCAGCCAGCCGGCGGCGCGGTCCCGGGTGTCGGCCATAGGTTCCCGGTCGAAGCGGACCACGTCATAGCCGGCGTTGTTCAGCGGCCGGATGTGGGACTGCGGCTGAACGCCGCGGTTGTCGGCTTCCGAGCCGCCATAGCCGTGGCTCCAGACGACGACGCCGCGGGCCGCCGCCGGGCCGCGCCAGAAGTAGCGGTCATCCGGCACGAAGGCGTAGTTCCAGGTTTTCAGCAGTGGGCCGGGCGGCGGGGCGGTGCGGGACTGCCGACCCGGCCAAACGACATCCAGGTTCTCGGCATACAGCGCGCAGCCCGACGCACCCTTGGCAACGCACTGCTGCAACGCCTTTTCCCGCACGCCTTCAATGGCGTCGTGAGGTCCGCCGGTCGTCCAGCCAATCTTGCCTCCCGGCGCGATGGCAACGGCCCGCGGCAGGTTGGTCCGCAGCCATGCCTCGTAGCTGGCACGGCTGCTGTCATCGAGGTAGGGCACGGCCCGCGCGTCCAGGACGGGCGGCGGGGCGGCCTGGCCAGGCAGGGTAGATGCCAGGGTGCAGGCAAGTGCGAGGGCAGGCAGGCGCATCGGACATCCCCTGTTGGACGGGCCAAGGATGCCGAGTGGGACGGGCAAGGGCAAGGAGCCTGGCGGGCCGCTGGCCGATGAAGGCCCATCGCCGATCCGGCAGGACCCGCTTTGCGCCTTGATCCCGCATCATGGACAGGTGCTGGTGACGCTGCCCCTGCCAGCCTTCCAGCGGCGGTTCAGACGTGGAAGCTCTCGCCGCAGCCGCATCGGCCCTTCTCGTTCGGGTTGCTGAACGTGAAGCCACTGGTCAGGTCCTTGACCTGGTAATCCATGCTGCTGCCGATCAGGAACAGGCTGGCCTTGCGGTCCACCAGCACCGTCAGGCCACGGTCCTTCACGACCTCATCGCCCAGTCCGGCCTCCGGTACCCAAGTCATGTCATACGACAGGCCGGAGCAGCCCTTGGTGTTGACGCTGATGCGAAGCAGCATGCCTTGCTGGCCCTTGGCATACAGCGTGGACAGGCGGGCAGCGGCGGCGTCCGTGAGGGTCATCAACTGCGGCAAGGCGCGGCGTGGGCGGGTGACGGTCTGGGTATCCATGGCATCTTCTCCTGCTCCCTCTCCCTCCGGGAGAGGGAGCGGCAATCAGAACATATTGAGCGCCAAGCGCGCCTCTTCCGTCATTCGGCTCGGGTCCCACGGCGGGTCCCACACGGTATCCACATGGCAGGAGGACACGCCGGGCACCGTCATGACGGCATCCTGCACCTGCACCGGCAGCTCCTGCGCGGATGGGCAGCCCGGCGCAGTCAAGGTCATCTCCACCTTCACGGCATGAGCATCGTCCATTTCGACCGCGTAGATCAGGCCCAGCTCGTAGATGTTCACCGGGATTTCCGGGTCGTAAACCGTGGCGATGGCAGCCAGGATCGCATCCTCGGTCGGCTTGGCCAACACTTCGCCGTCCGGCGTCCAGATGCCGACATTTGATGCAATAACAGCGGGGGCGGCTACGGCGGGGGCGGCTGTCGGGGCGTCACTCACTGGTCGTCTCCTTGTCACCATCCAGCGCCACCACCAGGGTGAGCCAGGGCAGGGTCACGCACTTCACGCGCGACGGGAACTCATGCACCGCGGACAGCGGGCGCAGCCGTTGCAGGGCGTCCTCGCAGGCGTCGCACAGCCCGGTGCGGGCCATTGCGGCAACCTGGTCCGACATGGACCTGATATGGTGCGCCGGCTGGCCCTGGACGGCTTCGCACATCAGGTCCGCGCTGGCGATGGTTATCTCGCAGCCGCGCGCCTCGAACCCGGCCTCCGCCACGGCGTCGCCGTCCCGCCGCACGAACACCTGCACGCGGTCCCCGCACATCGGGTTGTCGCCCTTGGCCTGCGCGTCGAAGGCAGCCGGACGCCGGCCATGCTTCGGCGAGCGTCCGTGGGCACGTATCTCGGCGCTGTAGAGGTCGCGAACATCGTCGAACACTAGGCGAAGAACTCCCGCACGCGATGCAGGGTATCTGCCAGTACGTCAATCTCCCCCGGCGTGGTATAGATGCCGGTGCTGGCGCGGGCGCTGCTGTCCACACCCAGGCGGCGCATTAGCGGCTCCGCGCAATGGTTGCCGGCGCGCACGGCAATGCCCTGGCGGTCCAGCAGCGTTGCGATGTCATGGGCGTGCGCCCCTTCCATCGTGAAGCTGAACACCCCGCCGCGGTCCTGTGCCGACCCCAGCACGCGCAGGCCGGGCACCTCGGCCAGCCGGGCCAGGGCGTGGTCGGTCAGCGCAGCCTCATGCGCCTGGATAGCGTCGAAGCCGATGCGCTCCACCCACTCGATGGCGGCGCCGAGTCCGATGGCCTCGACGATGGGCGGGGTGCCCGCCTCGAACTTGTGCGGCACCTCCGCCCAGGTGCTGCGCTCGAAGCTGACGGAGGCGATCATGTCGCCGCCGCCCATGAACGGCGGCATCCGCTCCAGCAGTTCGCGCCGCGCCCACAAGACGCCCAGCCCGGTGGGGCCATACAGCTTGTGCGCGGTGAAAGTGTAGAAGTCGGCGCCGATGGCCTGCACGTCCACCGGGCGGTGGACGACGGCCTGGCTGCCGTCGAACAGCACCTGCGCGCCATATTGGTGCGCCAGCGCCGCGACGCGCGCCGCAGGGACGACGGTGCCCAGCACGTTGCTCATGTGCGTCACGGCGACCAGGCCCACCTTGCCGTCCCGCAGCAGCGCCTCCAGCCCGGTCATGTCCAACTCGCCGGCGTCGGTGATCGGCGCGACCCGCAACTCGATCCCGTGGCTGTCCCGCAGCATCTGCCACGGCACCAGGTTGGCATGGTGCTCCATGGCGCTGATGACGACGGCCTGGCCCGGCCGCAGCACGCCGCGGCCATAGCTGTAGGCGACCAGGTTGATCGCCTCAGTGGTATTCTTGGTGAACACGATCTCGTCCCGGCTCGGCGCGTTCAGCAGCCGGGCCACGGCGTCGCGGGTGGCCTCATAGGCGTCGGTCGTGCGCTCGCTCATCCAGTGCAGGCCGCGGTGGACATTGGCGTATTGCGTCTCCATGGCCTGCACCATGGCGTCTATCACCGCACGCGGCTTCTGGGCGCTGGCAGCGCTGTCCAGGAACACCAGCGGCTTGCCGCGCACCTGCTGCGACAGGATCGGGAACTCGGCGCGGATGCGCTCCACGTCGAACACGGGCTTAGACAAGGCGTTCATGCGGCACGGCGCTCCCACCATTGCTCGATTGCGCGCTCCAGCAGGGCGCGGACGCCCTCGTGCGCAATCGGGTCCATTGCCTCGGCCAGGAAGGCGCGCACCAGGATGGAGCGGGCCTCGGCCTCCGGCACGCCGCGGCTGCGAAGGTAGAAAAGCTGGTCGGCGTCCAGCTCCCCCACGGTCGCGCCGTGGCTGCACTTCACGTCATCGGCGTAGATCTCAAGCTGCGGCTTGCAGTCTATCTCCGCATGCGGGGACAGCAGCAGCGCCTGGTTCATTTGGTATCCGTCGGTCTTCTGCGCCACCCGCGCGACCTCGATGCGGCCCTGGAATACGCCGCGCGCATAGTCGGACAGCACGTTCTTGACCGTCTGCCGCGACGCGCAGCCCGGCGCGTCATGCGCCACGACGGTCGTGATGTCGCCGTGCTGCCGGTCCCCCAGCAACTGCGCCCCGTTCAGGTGGACGGCCCCGCCCTCCCCCAGCAGCCGCGCATGAATTTCCGTCCGCGCCAGCTTCGCGCCGAGCGTCAGCACGAAGGCGTCGTACACGCCGCGCGCCGCGATCTCCGCAAAGGTGGTGTTGACGTGATAGGCGGCGGCACCCTCCTGCTGCAACCGGACATGCACCAGCGTTGCGTCCTCCGCCACCACGGCCTCGGTGACGGCGTTATGCAGGTAGGCGCCCTCGCCACGGGCGGTTTCCACGACCGTCAGCTTCGCACCGGCCTCGACATGGAGGCTGTGGCGGGGGTGGAAAGCGACGGGGCGATGCCCGTCCACGGCCACGGACAGCAGCGCCACCGTGCCGGCGTCCACCCCGGCGGCGACATGCAACTGCACGCCGTCCTCGGCCAGCATGGTGTTCAGCGCCACCATCGGCGCGTCCAGGCGCGGCAGGCGGCCGAAGTCCGGCCGGTCGGCGAACGTCGTGACCGTGACGCCCTCCGGCAGCACGGACAGGCCGGGCTGGTAGCGGCCGTCAATCAACACCAGGCGCGGCCCGGGGATGCTCTCGCCCAGGTCGGGGCTGGACGACACGGCGACCAGCGGCTCCTGGAACGCGCTCTCCGCCAGGCCGCGCAGGCTGGTGTAGCGCCACGCCTCGCCCTTGGTGTTGGGCAGGCCATCGGCGGCGAAGCGCTCTGCGGCGGCATCGCGCAGGGCGGCGTCGCCGGGCAGGCGGGCGCGCAGGCCCTGGTAGCGTTGCAGGAAGGCGTCGGCGCCGTTGCGGAGCGACTGGTTCATGCCGCCCCCTTCATGCTCTCGCCGACGACGCCGGTGTAGCCGTTCGCCTCCAGCTCGCGCGCCAGTTCCGGCCCGCCGGAACGGATGATGCGCCCCGCCGACAGCACATGGACGCGGTCCGGCACCAAGTGGTCCAGCAGCCGCTGGTGGTGCGTGATGACCAGCGCCGAGAACTCCGGCGAGCGCAACGCATTCACGCCGTCCGCCACGATCTTGAGCGCGTCGATATCCAGACCGCTGTCGGTCTCGTCCAGGATGGCGAGCTTGGGGCGCAGGATGGCCATCTGCAGGACCTCGTTGCGCTTCTTTTCGCCGCCGCTGAAGCCGACGTTGACGTTGCGCTTGAGCATGTCGTCCGGCATCCCCAGCCGCTTGCTCTCCGCCCGGGCCAGGCGCAGGAAGCCGATGGCGTCCAGCTCCGCCTCGCCGCGGGCGCGGCGGATGGCGTTCAGGGCGGTGCGGAGGAAGTTGGCGTTGTTGACGCCGGGCAGCTCGATGGGCGCCTGGAACGCCAGGAACAGCCCGGCCGCCGCACGCGCCTCCGGCTCCATCTCCAGCAGGTCCTGCCCCTCGAAGGTGGCGGTGCCGCCAGTCACCTCATAGCCCTCATGGCCCGACAGCACGTAGCCGAGGGTACTCTTGCCCGACCCGTTCGGCCCCATGATGGCGTGGACCTGCCCGGCGGGCAGGTCCAAGCTGAGGCCGCGCAAGATGTCCTTGTCGGCGATGCGCGCCGCCAGGTTGTTGATCGCAAGCATTATCCGACAGACCCCTCCAGCGACACGGCGAGCAGCTTCTGCGCCTCAACCGCGAACTCCATGGGCAGCTCCTTCAGCACGTCCTTGCAGAAGCCGTTGACGATCAGGCCCACCGCGTCCTCCTCCGACAGGCCGCGGCTGCGGCAGTAGAAGAGCTGGTCCTCGGCGATCTTGGAGGTGGTCGCCTCGTGCTCGACCTTCGCGGTTGCGTTGCGGCTCTCGATGTAGGGAACGGTGTGCGCCCCGCACTGATCGCCAATCAGCAGGCTGTCGCACTGGGTGAAGTTCCGGGCGCCCGACGCGCGCGGCAGGATGCGTACGAGGCCGCGGTAGGTGTTGTCCGACCGGCCCGCGCTGATGCCCTTGGACACGATGGTGCTGCGGGTGTTCTTCCCGATGTGGATCATCTTGGTGCCGGTGTCCGCCTGCTGGCGGTTGTTGGTCACGGCCACCGAGTAGAACTCGCCCACGCTGCCGTCGCCTTGCAGGATGCAGGACGGATACTTCCAGGTGATGGCCGAGCCGGTCTCCACCTGCGTCCAGCTTACCTTGCTGCGGGCGCCGCGGCAGGCCGCGCGCTTGGTGACGAAGTTGTAGATGCCGCCCTTGCCCTCGCTGTCCCCGGGGAACCAGTTCTGCACGGTGCTGTACTTGATCTGCGCGTCGTCTAGTAGGACCAGCTCGACCACAGCGGCGTGCAACTGGTTCTCGTCCCGCTGCGGCGCGGTGCAGCCTTCGAGGTAGCTGACGTAGGCGCCCTCGTCGGCAATGATGAGCGTCCGCTCGAACTGCCCGGTGTTCTTGGCATTGATGCGGAAGTAGGTGGACAGCTCCATCGGGCAGCGCACGCCCTTGGGAATATAGACGAAGCTGCCATCGGTGAACACGGCGCAGTTTAGCGCGGCGTAATAGTTGTCCGACACCGGGACGACAGTGCCGAGATACTTGCGGACCAACTCGGGATGCTCGCGCACGGCCTCGCTGATCGGGCAGAAGATCACGCCGGACTTCGCCAGGGTGTCGCGGAAGGTGGTCGCCACGGAGACGCTGTCGAACACGGCGTCAATGGCGATGTTCGGGTTGCCGGCACCGGGCACGCCCTCCATGCCCGCACCCTCGACGCCCGCGAGGATCGCACGCTCCTTCAAGGGGATGCCGAGCTTCTCGTACATGCGCAGCAGCTCGGGGTCCACGTCGTCCAGCGACTTGGGCGCCGGACGCTTCGGCGCGGCGTAGTAGTGGATGTCCTGGAAGTCGATCTTGGGGTAGCCGACCTTGGCCCAGCTCGGCTCCTCCATCGCCTGCCAAGCGGCGAAGGCGTTGAGGCGCCATTCCAGCAGCCACTCCGGCTCCTCTTTCTTGGCGGAGATCATGCGTATGGTGTCGGTGGTCAGCCCCTTGGGGGCGATCTCCATCTCGATGTCCGTCTCGAAGCCCCACTTGTAGCCGGACTGCGTGATGGACTCGACGGTATCAATGGTTTCGGCGACTGCGGGCATGAATACCTACTCGGCAGGAGAGATGGAAAGGAGGGAGGCCGCAACGACGCGAGGACGGGGCGTCGCTGCGGCCATGTCGGCGAGGGTGATGGCGGAAAGCGCCTCCCGCACGGCCATGTTGACCAGGTCCCAGCGCCCGCGGACCGGGCAGTGGCACTCGGCCTCGCAGCCGGCATGGGACCCTTCCACGCAGGCCGTCAGGGCAATCGGGCCGTCAATCGCCGTGACGACCGCGGCGACGGAAACCTGGGACAGCGGCTGCGCCAGGCGGTAGCCGCCGCGGGCGCCGCGCTGGCTGGTCACCAGGCCGTTGCCGGCCAGGGCCTTGAGCACCTTCGCCACCGTCGGCTCCGGCACGCCCGTGGCCGCGGCGATGCCGGGACTGGTCTGGCAAGGCGCGTCGTAGGACAGCCGCACCAGCACGACGACAGCGTAATCCGCAAGTTTTGAAAGCCGCAACATGGGCCGGACCTGTAAGCGGACCGGGACGGTCCTGATTGACTTTAAATGAGGGACCACGGCCACTTCGTCAAGGTTGCTGCGGCGTTTAGATCATCCGCCGGCGAGCATGACCCCGGAGTAAACGACAGGTCCGGTCGGCTGCCCGGTGGGGGACCCGCCTGCCGGCTCCTGGCTGACCAGCAGTTGGGTGCCTGCCGTCGCCGGGGCGCGCAGGCTGGCGCGGCCGGTGCCGGGCAGCACGCCCAGGCTGACCGGCGCGGCGGCGCCCGGCGCGAGCGCCCACAACTCCAGGTCCCGGCCCGGAACCGCCGCCGGCAACGCGGCGGCGACGATGACTGCGGCGCCGTCCGGGCCGATGCGGACCAGGAAGGTGGCGCCGGGCGTCCCGGACGGGGACAGCGCCGCCAGCAGGTCCGGCTGCACCGCCGCGACCGGGCGCAGCAGCACGAAGGCGAGCGCCGCCGCCGCAGCCGTGGCGCACAAGGTCAGGCCGCGCCACAACCCCACGCTGCGCCAGAACCGCTGGGCCGGCGAATAGACGCGGCGGCGGCGGCCCCGGTCGTCCTCAAGCCCAGCGGCCAGCGCCAGGCGGCGCCACACCTCGCGCGGCGGCTGCACCGGCGCCACAAGGTCCGCCAGGGGCGCGAGCCTGGCCTCCCACGCCCGCAGGCTGGCGGCCACCGCCGGGTCGGCCAGGGCCAGGGCCTCGACCGCGCGGGCCTGCTCCGGCGGCAACGCGCCCAGTACGTACTCCGCGGCAGCCAGGCCGGGGTCGTCGGGGCCATCGCCGGAACCGGGGCCGGAACCGGGGCCGTCCGGCAGTCCGCCCTGGCCGCTCACGACACCACCCCGTCGAGGCAGGCGCGCAGCGCCAGTAGCGCCCGGCGTATGCCGGACTTCACGGTGCCCAGCGGCTGCGCGACCCGGGCGGCGATCTCAAGATGGGTGAGGCCGTCCAGGAAGGCCATCACGACCAGGCGCCGGCGGTCCGGCTCAATGGATTGCAGGCAGTGGTGCAGGGCTGACCCGGCCTCCGTGCCGAGCAGCCGGTCCAGCGGGCCGGGATCGGGGTCCGCGGACTCGGGCACGCCATCATCGGGCAACACGCGCCCGACGCGGCCGATCAAGTCCAGGGCGCGGTAGCGCGCCAGGCTGACCAGCCAGGCGCGGGCGTTGCCGCGGTCGGGGTCGAAGCGGGCGGCGTTGCGCCACACTTGCAGCAGGGCGTCATGCACGGCGTCGGACGCCAAGGTGGGCTGCCGGGTGATGCGGAGCGCCACGCCATACAGGTGCGGCCCTTGCAGTTCATACAACCGGCGGAAGGCATCGCCGTCGGCCTGGGCGCAGCGCGCCAGCAACATGGCAACCTCGTCATCGGTAGCAGGGGCCATTGCGTTCATCCCTGCATGATCCCCTGCCCGGCTGGGATCGGCAAGACGTGCCGGGCCGCATTCGCTGCGGCCCGGCACGGCTGCGCTACGAGGGCAGCAGCACGCGGTCGATGACGTGGATCACGCCGTTGCTCTGGATCACGTCGGCGGTGGTGACATGGGCCATGTCGCCCTTGCTGTCGGTGACGGTGACGACGACGCCGATCACGGTGGCGGTCAGGCTCTCGCCCTCGACGGTCTTGAGCATCGCCTTGCCGCCGCCGGCCTTGATCGCCGCCATCAGCGCCGCCGCGTCCATCTTGCCGGGCACCACATGGAGGGTCAGCACCTTGGTCAGCGCGGCTTTGTTCTCTGGCTTCAGCAGCGTGTCCACCGTGCCGGCGGGCAGCGCGGCGAACGCCTGGTTCATCGGGGCGAACACCGTGAACGGCCCCTTGCCCTTCAAGGTCTCGACCAGCCCGGCCGCCTTCACGGCGGCGACCAGGGTGGTGTGGTCCTTGGAGTTCACGGCGTTGTCTATGATGTCCTTGCTGGCGTACATCGGCGCTCCGCCGACCATGACCTGCGCGTGGGCAGGCGCAGCGAGGCCGAGCATCAGCGGGGCAGCGATCAGGGCTTGGGCGACGAGCGCCGCACGGATGAGGTTCATGTGCGTTCCCTTTGGTGCCGTGGCTTCGTGGACGGAATAGACCGCGTGCCAGGACATGGGAAATACCGGGCAGCAGCGGGAACGGATGCAGGGCATTGCCGAAATATTACGGCTCACGGCACTGCTTGGCCGGATGCGTTATACTAATAGTCATCTGCTTTGACCGCCTTCTATCCGTCGTTGCGAGCCGCCCTTGCGGTGCGGCAACAGGGAGGCGGCAGGAACTGCATTTGCTGCCCTGGATTGCCGCGCCGCAAGCGGCTCGCAATGACGGCACTTGGCCTGGTCCCGCAGTGACGGCACCTGGCCTGATGCAGCGCCGCAAAGGCCAGGGCAACGCCAGGGCAACGGTTGACGCTACCGTGCGGGGCCGCGCAGCGACGCGGGCTGGCCCGGCAGGTCGAGCACGGTGCCGGTGCCGCGGATCGCGTCTCCCTCGATCCGGAACACCTGCAAGGTGCGGCCGGCGTAGTTGCCGACATAGACGTATTGGCTGTCCGGGCTGAAAGCGACGCCCTCCGGCAGGTCGCCGGCCTCGGCCTGCCCGGTTACGCGCACCCGGCCATCCTCGATCCGCAGCAGCACAGCGGCGCCGGTCGGGGTGTAGGACCATGCGGCATGGGGCGCGCTGGTGCCGCGCAGCAGGACGGCGACGGCGTGTTGGCCATCTGGGCTGATGGCGAAGCCCTCGGGGCTGTCGCCGACCGTGACGTGGTCCACGACGCGCGGCGGCTTCTGCGTGGCGTCTATGACGCTGACGGTCTTGGCATGGCCGTCGCTGCCGGTGCCGGTGTTGGCGGCGATCACCCGCGTGCCGTCCGGCGTCACGTCCAGGTTATAGACGCCCAGGCCCACCGGCATGTCGAGCCGCTTGTCATAGGTCACGTCCGCGCCGTCCAGCAGCAGCACGCCGACCTTGTGGACGGCGTTCTTGGCGATCCAGGCGCGGGTGCCGTCCGGGGAGAACGCGACGGCCGCGACCTCGTCCCCCATCGGGATTTCGGCGACCTGGCGCACGGTGGTGCCCTCGATGGTCAGCACGGACACGCTCTTGCCGGCGCGGTTGGCGACCAGCGCCAGGTCGCCGGTGTGGCGTATGCTGAGGCCGGAGGGCTGGCGCCCGACCGTTATGGTCTCGACCAGCCGGGGCGGCTGCGCCTGCAGGTCTATGACGTGCAGGCGGTTGTCGGGAACGGCGGTGAAGCCCGCGTCCTTCGGCTGGTTCAGCAGGCTGCTGGCGACCAGGCCCAGCCGGCCGTCGGGGGTGATCTGCAGGTTGGTCGGCGGACCCGCCACGGAGTTGGGCAGCGTCAGGGTCGCCGTGATCCGCGGATGCGCCGGATCGGCCAGGCTGATGACCGCGACGGCGTCGGTGCCGGGTGGGCCGTTGCGGGGGCCGGCGGCCTCGAAGAACAGCTTGTTGTCCAGGCCCATCAGAAGCTGGGCGGGCGGTTCCTGGGCGGCTGCTGCGGCGGACAGCAGCAGGGCGGCAAGGATGATGGCGCGCATGGCGTTCCCTCCGGGACGGGCCTCCGGGCGGCCCGCGTGACCGGACGTTACGGCGCTGGCGTGCCGGTGGCCAGGCTGGGTTGCGCCCCGGCCCCGCACGGGGCAAGGGTGCCGCACATGGAACAAGCAGCGCCCCGCCCCGCCCCTGGCCTCCCTGCCCGGCCCGCCCGGCCCGTCTTCGCCCGGCACGCCGCGAGCCTGCTGGTGTTCCGCGACGGCCCGGGGGGGACGGAAGTGCTGATGGGGCTGCGCGGCGCCGGGCACCGCTTCATGCCGAACCGGCTGGTGTTCCCCGGCGGCGCCGTTGACCCCGGCGACGCCAAGCTGCCCGCCGCGTCCGAGCCGCGGCCGGAGGTGCTTGCCATGCTGGCCCGCGGCGCGCGCCCCCGCCTGGCCCGCGCCCTGGTGGCCGCCGCGGCGCGCGAGCTGCACGAGGAGACCGGCCTGACCCTCGGCGAGTCGCCTCGGCTGGACGGCGTGGACTACCTGTGCCGCGCCGTCACCCCGCCGTCCCTGCCGATTCGCTTCAATGCCCGCTTCCTGGTGGTGGAGGCGTCGGCGGTGTCCGGGCGGCTGGAAGGGTCGGGCGAGCTGGAAGGGCTGCGCTACCTGCCGGTGGCCGAGGCGATGGCGCTCGATCTCATGGTGGTCACGCGCGAGGTGCTGCAGCGGCTGCAGCTTTGGCTGGCCCTGTCCCCCGCGGACCGGGCGGCGCGCAGCCGGCTCGACGTGTTCAAGAAGCGGCAGTGGCGCCTGGAGTAGCCGCCAGCAGGTTCGGCTGGTGGGCAGCCATCCAGTCGAGGAGGCTTCCCTCCCCGGCTGAGAAGGGGTCCGCGAACGCCGCAACCAGGTCGCTGCGGGTGCGATACAGGTGGCGCATGGCCGGCGTCACCGGCACGCCGCCGGCGAACCGGCCATAGTGCCACCAGTCCGCGGGGACCTGCTGCTGGGCGAGGTGCCGGGCCAGCTCGCCGCGATACCAGGCCCAGATCTCCAGCGGCTCCACGGCGTCCCCGGCGGAGCGTTCCAGCATCAGGTCGCCGATCCCGCCGACCTTGGTGAAGTGGCAGTAGCGCAGCGGCACGCCGTTGGCCGTCATGCCGCCGTCGCGGTTGATCCGCAGCCGCCGCGTGCTGAGGTTCCACGACGCGACGTTGCAGCCGGGGTCGCGCAGGACCGCGACGCCAGGGAACAGGCAGGGCACGAGGTCGGCGTATTTCTGGTCGGTGAACAGGCCCTCGTCCGGCGCGTCGAGGCAGGCGGCATGGACCTGCATGGCCCACCACGACGCGAAGGCACGCCCGGCCGGGTCGGCGCGCACCGCGATGAAACCCAGGTTGAACACGCCATAGCGCAGCGACGCCATCTCGTTGTCCAGGATGGCGACCGGCTGCCAGTTGGGTTCGGCCTGGTGCGGCACCAAGACGATGGAGGCGCCGGCCACCGTGTCGAGCGCCGGGTCCAGCGGATGGAACACGGCGATGTCCGGGTCGAGGTAGATCACCCGGTCGCGGCCCGCGTCCATCAGCCGCAGCATGGCGGCGGCCTTCAGGGCCGTGCAGGATTCGACCAGGCCGTGCCCGAACAGCCAGGAGCGCATGCGGGGAATGCCGAGGTCGTCCAGGCGCAGTACGCCGTCGAAGCCGGCCAGCAGCGCCTGCAGGTCCGTGCCGGGCGGAGCCTCGTCCACCACCAGCGCGTGGATGTCCCAGCCGGGCTGCGCGGCGCGCAGGGTTTGCAGCAGGATGCGGGCGCGCGGCAGGTAGGTCAGGGTGAAACTGGTGTAGCAGCAGGTCCGCATCAGCCCGCCCCCGCCACGGGTCCGGCCACGGGCAGCGTCGAGGTCATGCCGCGGGACACCAGGCGGCCCCGGTCCCGCCGGCCCGCGGCGGCCAGGCGGACGTAGCGGGCGGCGCCGCCCGACAAGAAGAACGCGGTCACCGCCTCCACGTCCGTCGCCACGACGCCCCGCCCGGTACGCAGCACCAGGTCGGGGACGTTGCCGCTGTCCTGCAAGGCAACGAGGTCGGCGCCCGCTGCCAGCGCCTCATAGGCCACCAGGCAGAATGTTTCGGGCCAGGGCGACAGTACGAGAACCAGGTCTATGGCATGGGCCAGCAGCGCTTCCGTCATGGCGCCGCGCCGGCCCGGCGCCACGCGGGCCGGCACCACCTCCACACCCGGCAACGGCTAATCCGGCGGCGCAGCGGTGAGGTGGAACAGCTTGTAGTCCGCCATCCCCTGCAGCCGCGCCGCAAGCGCCGCGAAGGCAGGCCATCCTTTCTGCACCAGCGGAAGGCCGGCGAAGGCGACGCGGACCGGCACGGACCCGGCGCCATCCCCAGAGTCGCCATCCCCAGATTCACCACGCCCGAAGTCGCCATTCCTGGAGTCACCGTGTCCAGAGGCGTCATGTCCGTCGGCCGCCGGGCCGGAGCCGGTTGCGTCCGCCACGGGCAGGCTCGCGGCCGGCGCCGGTCCAGGCACCAGCGCGACGTATTCATGCACCTGCGCCGACAGGTGCGGCAGCCGGGTGCCGGCCTGCCACACTGCCAGGGCCGCCGGGGACGGCGCGACGACATGCAGCGGCACCGCGGCGAACAGCCCGGCGATCTGGTCCAGGTGCGCCACCCGTCCCGGCCCATGCACGCAGACCCGGCAGGCCAGGCTGTCCGGCGGCGGGGCGCCGCAGAACTCGACGCCGTTGCGGAGCAGGTTGTAGCCGGGGCAGATGGACTCGTAGTCGTTGACCCAGAACACCGCGTCCTGCGGCGCCAGCGCCCCATGCAGCGCGGCCAGCGGGCCGGCCTGGTGCCCCAGCAGGCAGTGCAGCACCAGCCGCCGCATCGCGGGCAGGCGCGGACGCAACCCGGCCAGGACCGCGGCCAGGTCGGCATAGGTGGTCGTGCAGAGATAGGCGCCGTCCAGCGTGGCCTGGATGCAGAACGGCGCCTCCGCCGCGGGCGCCAGGGCCAGGCGGGGCGTTTCAGGCGCGATGTGCAGATACGCCACGCCCCGGGCGTTGAAGGCGAGCTGCTCGTCGGAGACCAGGATCTGCACGCTGCCGACCGAGCGGGTGTAGCGGTCGTGGCTGACCGACAGGACGACGCCCGCGGCGCCGGTCAGCCGCTCTTCCAGCACCGCTTGCAGGGAGGCCGGCGACAGGCAGGCCATCGGCGGGCGCGCAGGCGTCGGACCGTCCGGGATCGCGGTGCAGGTAATCCGGAAGGCCGCGCGCTCCGCGGTGTGCAGCCGGCGTGGCGGCCGGCCCTGGGCGCGACCCTGGACCAGGTAGTGCCAGAACGGGTTGAACCCGCTCGCGAGCACGTCCGGGTTGGCCGCGAGGTAGTCGCTCGTGTCGAACCAGCGGGCCGGGTTGCGGGTCTCGGCAGCGCCGACCATGATGAAGTGCTGCAACGGGTCCACCCCGGCCGCGCGTATGTCGGGATAGATGTTGAGGTAGTGGTCTGCGTCGAACGCGGCTGCGACCACCGCAGTCACCGCCTCGGGGCTTGGCCGCACGAGGTTCAATGCAATGCCCGGCGCCGCATACGGTCCGGGTCCCCACGGCGGGTCGGGCACGAAGCCCGGCCGGGTGCTGCGGCCCGATCCGGCCAGGCCGTCCATCGCCACGTCGGACGGCGTTGGGCCAAGCCCGATCCCCTGCACGTCCATGCGTCCCCCACCCGTTCGTATCTGCGTGAGGATGCCACGCCGCGGCTTACGCTGCGCCCTGACGCGACCAACTGTGGCACAGGGGCAGGCGCCGCTCAATCCGGCCTGCCCCGCCAGCTTGCCCCGCCAGCCTGCCACGCCAGCCTGCCACGATGGAGCCGACCCATGCCACGCAGCCCGACATTCCTGCTCGCCTTCGCCGCCCTGGCCGCCGTGACGGCAGCACGGGCGGAGCCGGTACGCACGGGGACGGAGGCGATGGGGGATTGGCGCGGCGACGCTCCGGGCGTGGTGCGGCTGATCCGCCCCGGCGACCTGGGCAAGCCCTACGAGACCCGCTCCCGCAGCAACGGCGCGTCGGTCGCGTCGCGTCCCGCCGGGGTCGTGCCGCGCGGGCCGGAGGGTACGGCGGTGACGGTGTTCGCCGCCGGGCTGTCCTCCCCGCGCATCCTGCGGACGGCGCCGAACGGCGACGTGTTCGTCAGCGAGAGCGGTGCCGGCCGCATCCGGGTGCTGCGCCCCGCGGCGGACGGGGCGGCGCCGGCTGCCAGCGAGGTGTTCGCCTCGGGGCTGGAGCAGCCGTTCGGCATCGCGTTCTGGCCGCCCGGGCCGTCGCCGCGCTACGTCTATGTCGGCGACACCGGCCGGGTCGTCCGCTATCCCTACCGCCCCGGCGACCTGCGCGCTTCCGGCCCGGCGGAGGTCGTGGTGCCGGCCCTGCCGGAGGGCGGGCACTGGACGCGGGACGTGGCGTTCTCCCCGGACGGCGCCCACATGTACGTCTCGGTCGGCAGCGCCAGCAACGCGGACGCGCCCCCTGCCCTGCCGCCGGCCCGGTTGGCGTCGCTGGAGGCCGCATCCGGCCGCGGCGCCGCCTGGGGCGGGGAAGCGGACCGCGCCGCCGTGCTGCAATTCGACCCGCAGGGCAGGCCGGCGGGGCACCTGGCCAACGGCCTGCGGAACTGCGTCGGCCTGGCGGTGCAGCCGGACGGGACGGTGATGTGCGCCGTGAACGAGCGGGACGGCCTGGGCGACGACCTGCCGCCGGACTACGTGACGCGCGTGCGGCCGGGCGGCTTCTACGGCTGGCCCTGGTACTACATCGGCGCGCACGAGGACCCGCGCAGCCCCGGCCGCCGCCCGGACCTGGCCGGGGACGTCGTGGTGCCGGACGTGCTGGTGCAGCCGCACTCGGCGCCGCTGGGCATCACGCTGTATGACGGCGCCATGTTCCCCTGGCGCGGCGACGCGCTGGTGGCGCTGCACGGGTCCTGGAACCGGGGCAAGCGGACAGGATACAAGCTGGTGCGCGTGCCGATGCGGGACGGGGCGCCGACGGGCAAGTACGAGGATGTGCTGACCGGGTTCGTGCGGGACGATGGCAGCGTGTGGGGCCGGCCCGTGGGGGTCGCGGCGATGCGGGACGGGTCGGTGCTGGTGTCGGAGGACGGGAACGGCACGATATGGCGGGTGGCGCGGCGGTAGGAGACCGTCATGACATGATAGCCTGACCCGGGACATATCGTGGACCGGCGCCCGGCCCGGTGAGCGCTGCCAGAGGTTCCGCGTCGGCACTTCAATCCCCGTCTCCGGCACGTAAACGTCTCGCGCCCCCGGTGCCGGGTCACCCCGGTCCGGCGTCCCCGGATGCGTCGCCACGCCGCCGCGCCCGTGCCGCAGCGGCCAGGGGCCGTCCCGCTCCCCCACGCTACGCAGCAGGTCCGACAGGTCGTGTTCCCGGCGGTGGCGCGGTGAGCCACCGCTCGGCCTCGGTCCAGGTCGGCGCAAAGAAGCCGTCATGGGTCCGCAGCCGGGTTTCCGTGAAGCCCAGCCGGGCGAACAGGCGGCGGTTGCCCGGCAGCGCCAGGCGGACGCCCAGGTACAGGCGCGGCAGGCCGCGGCGCCGGGCCTCGGCCTCCGCCGCCTGCATCAGCAGCCCGGCCAGGCCCCGGCCACGGTGCTGCGGGTGGACGGCCAAGCGGCCGACATACAGCCCGCCGTCCCGCTCGGACCATAGGATGCAGGCGGCCGGGCCATCAGCCAGGGCGCCGCCACCTGCCGCCAGGTGCGTGCGGACACCCTGCGCCGTCTCCCGCAAGGCGCTTGGCGCGGGGTCGAGCGCAACAGGAATGGCGGCGAAGGCCAAACGGACCAAGTCGGCGACGGCCGCCGCATCCCCGGGCAGCACTGGCCGAATCATAGCACTGGCCGGATCATGCGGGACGGCGGGACAGGAAGCCGTGCAGCATAAAGGCCGGCACCGCCACGGCGGACAGCATGGCGGCGGCGACCAGCGCCCCGGCCGGGTCGCCCGCCAGGTCGGCCGCGCGCCCGCACATCGCCGGCAGCAACGCCCCGCCGGCATAGTAGATGGCATAGAACAGCCCCATCCCTACCGCCCGGTTCTCCGGCCGGGCCGACAATGTGCCGATGCCGATGATGACCCCGGCGTGCAGCGACGCCACCGTGCCGAACAGTAGGCCCCACACCAGCGGCCAGTCCAGCACCGCCGGCCCGGCCACAGCCAGGATGCCCGCCGCCGTCCCCGCCAGGAACACCGGGCGGTTGCCGAACCGCGCCGCCAGCGCGCCGCCCAGCACGGTGGCCGGCAGGTTGCACCAGGTCGCCACCGTCAGCACCAGCGCCAGCAGCCCCGGCGAGTGCCCGCGCGCCGCCAGCACGGAGGGCATGTAGGACAGGAAGCCGTAGTAGCCCGCGTTGTAGGCCGTCCACATCACCCCGGCGACCATCACCAGCCCGCATTCCCGCCGGGACGGCAGCGCCCAGGCCGGGCCGGCGTCGGGATGCGCCCGCTCGGCGCTGGCCAGGAACAGCAGCAGCGCCAAGGCGGAAAGGCCGGCGCCGACGGCGAACATGCCGGGCCAGCCCAGGGCGCGCACTACGGGGCCATGCGTCAACTCCACCAGGCCGACACCGACCGGGAAGGCGCCGACCACCAGGCCCATGACCGGCAGGAACGCCTTGCCGGGGAAGCGGTCGCCGATCATCTTGCCCTGCATCACCACCAGCATGACCGCGCCGGCCCCCGCCAGCGCCCGCCCGGCGCCGATGCCCGCCGGTCCGCCGGCCCCGGCGCACAGTGCGCCGCCCAGGGTCATCAGCACCAGGCCGCCGCCGACCACCAATCGTTCTCCATAGCGCCGGCCCAGGAAGCCGCCCGGCAGTGCCACCAGCACGCCCGGCGCCATATAAAGGCCGATCAGCCCGCCCAGCGCGGCATAGCCCAGCCCGAACCGCTCCAGCAGCTCCGGCCCCAGACTGGCAAGCGACTGGAACTGGTAGCCGAACGCCACCCGCGCCAGCGACACCGCCGCCACCAAGGCCCATCGCCGTCCGGCTGCCCGACTCCCGGCTGCCCGATCTTCGGCTGCCCAGTCTTCGGCTGCATGGTCCCCGGCTGCCTGATCCGGCACATCGCTCATCCGGCGTAGCCTACGGCACGGCAGCGGCACCGGACAGGTTCACCTCTGCACGGCTGCTCCCTACATAAGGGGCATGACAACGAACCCCGCCTTCCTGGACAGCAACCGGCCCGACGTGCCTGACATCGTCGTGCCGCGCGGCATCACCCCCTTCTACCTGCCGGGCCGGCCCGTGCGCGGACGCCTGGTGCGGCTCGGCCCGCTCGCCGACGCGCTGCTGACCCGGCACCAGAACCACGAGGTCGTGACGGCCCTGACCGGCCAGGCCCTGGCCTTGACGGCGGCCCTGGCGACGGCGCTGAAGTTCCGCGGCTCGTTCAGCCTGCAGGCCAAGGGCGACGGCGCCCTGCCGATGCTGCTGGCGGACTGCACCGAGTCCGGCGCCCTGCGCGGCTACGCGCGGGCGGACGCCGACAAGCTGGCGGCGCTGCTGGCCGCCGACGAGGCCCCGTCCGCCGCCGCCCTGCTCGGCCACGGCTACTTGGCGTTCAGCGTGGACCAGGGGCCGGACCGCGAGCGCCACCAGGGCATCGTCAGCATCGAGGGCGACAGCCTGGCCGACATGGCGCTGCACTACTTCCAGACCAGCGAGCAGTTGCAGTGCACCGTCCGCCTGGCCTGCGCCCGCACCCCGCTGGGCTGGCGGGCCGGCGCGCTGATCCTGGAGCGCGTGGCGCGGGAAGGCGGGCTGGACCCCGAGATGGACCCCGACGCCCAGGCCGAAAGCTGGCGCACCGCAACGGCGCTGGCCGCGACGCTCAAGGAGAGCGAGCTGCTGGACGACACGCTGCAACCGGACCGGCTGCTGTATAACCTGTTCGGCACCGAGGGCGTGGCGGCGGACCGCAACCGCGCCCTGGCCTATGGCTGCCGCTGCTCCCGGGCGCGGCTGTCGGGCATCCTGGAGACGTTCCCGGTGGACGACCTGGACCACATGGCGGTGGGCGGCGACATCGTGATGACGTGCGAGTTCTGCAACCTGGACTTCCGGTTCGGGCGCGACGAGGTCAGCGGCAAGATGGCGGAGGGCTAGGGTGCGGCGCCGGGCCGCCCTGCTATTGCCGTTGCTGCTTGCGGCGGGCTGCACGGGGGACGACCCGCCGCCGCGGATGGCGACCGGGCCGCTGCGCTACGACCACCTGACGCCGCTGCGGCTGAACGTCGGTGCGGTGGACGTGCCGGACGCGCCACCGCCGGGGCCGCTGGATTCGCTGAACCCGTCGCCGCCGGGCCAGGCGCTGCGGCGGATGGCGCTGGACCGGATCGGCGCGGGCGGCAGCGCGGGCCGGGCGGTGTTCGCCATAGACGACGTAAGCATCGTGCGGTCCGGCAGCGGCCTGGCGGGCGTGATGGCCGTCCACCTGGACATCCTGGGGGCGGACGGCGGACGCGCCGCCTTCGCCGAGGCGCGCGTGACGCGCCAGGCGCCCCTGCCCCGCGGCACCGGCCTGCCCGCCGCGTTGCAGGACATGACGCGCGCGATGATGGACGACATGAACGTGGAGCTGGAGTTCCAGGTGCGCCGCGCCCTGCGCGGCTGGCTGCAATCGGCGGAGACGGCACCTGCCCCTGCCCCGGTGCAGCAGGAGGACCTGGCAGCACCGGGACGGCCCGGCGCGGCCGTGCCCCTCCGTGAGCCGCCGCAGGTGGGAACAGCGACGCCGGACAGCTAACGCGGCCCCACGCGGCCGATCTCGCCCTGCCCGGCCTCCCCGCAGGCTCCCATCCGCTAAGCCGCAGGCAACGCCTTGCAATAGGGGGCATTGCCGCGTCCGGCCTGCCGGCCTATCTGGGCGGCAGCGGGACGGGCGCCCAGGCCCGGCAGGCAGGCTGGAACGGCCCGCCGGCGCAAGCGTTGACCACATCTTCGCCGCATTGCCGGTTCAGGGGATCGCCGTGGACACACATAGCATCATCATGCCCCTCCCGGAGCCTGAGGCGCTGCGCCGCATCGTCCACCAGGTCCTTTCCGGTGGGGACGCGGTCCTGGCCCTGGATGGTGGCGCCCATGCCCTGCTGGACGAGGTGGCGACGGAGCTGGCGGAATCGCGCTGCCGGGTTCTGCGCGTATCGGCGCAGGCGGCGGGCGGGCTGAGCCTGTCCGGCGTGATGGCGCAGATCACCGGACGGCCGGACCTGGACGCCCATGACGACGAGGTGCTGGAGCGCGGGTTCCAGGCGCTGACGGTCCTCGACCCGGAGTGCGACCGGATCGTGCTCCTGGTCAGCGGCGCCGAGGCGCTGCAACGGACGGCGCTGCGCTACCTGCAATTCACCTGCCGCGCCGCAGCCGCGCTGCGGCTGGTGCTGGCCGGGGATCAAGGGCCGCCCGACGTGCTTGAAGAGGACGAGATGGCGTTCCTCCGCACTCGCCTGGCTGCCAGCCCGATGATCCGCGTGGCCAGCCTGCCGGTGGCGGCCCTGCCGGGTGCAGCCGATGCGGCGGCAGCCCAGCCGGTGCCGCTTCCCCCTTCCAAGCCGCAGTTCGTGCCGTCCGACCCCGCCCCGGCCGGTCTTGCGCCGCATGGGCAGGCACCGGCCGGTGCCCGGCTGCCCGCCCTGTTCGAGGCGATGTCCTTGCTGCCGCTTTCCGGACCCGTGCAGGACGTGCCGCTGCGCTCCGAGCCGCATGTCGCCCTGCCGCCTGCCAACACGGCACGGCGGCGCTCGCGTGCTGCCTGGATCGGCCTTGGCATGGCAGCCTCGGTCGCGGCCGGCGTGCTGATCGGCCGGCAAGGCTGGCCGGCCAAACCTGCCGCCCTGTCCAAGTCCGCGCCGGAGGTCTTGCAGCCGCCTGCGCCTGTGCAGGCCGCGCCCGCTGCCGCGGCGCTGCGACGCCCCGGGACGCAGCCCCGGGCTGCGATATCGGACCAGCCGGCAGAGCAGGGCCGGGTGGCCGCGCCTGCGCCGTCTGCCCTGCCCGCACTGCCCGCCCTGCCAGCGCCGCCCGTCGTGCCAGCGCCGCCCGCCATGCCGACGTCAGGTCGTGCCGCATATTCCCCGGCAGCCGTAGGCCCCCCGGACACCTCTGCAACGCAGCCGCCGGCACCGCCCGCCGACGCTGGCCAGGCACCTGCCGCCCAGGCCGATGCAGCGCCGTCGTGGCCCCAGCCCGCCGCACCGGCGCGACCGGCCGAAGCGCGGTTCCGGGAACCTTCCGTGCCCGCGCAGGGAGCGCCGCCCATCCGCGCCGCACGCCGCGCAACCGAGACGCCTGACGCCCGTGTGCCCGACACCCGCGTGCCCGACACCCGCCCCATCGAGCCTCGCGGGCGTACGGCTGCCGGCAGGCGGGGACCGTTCCATGCGCCGCCGTCCTACGCGCCCCTGGTGGCAGCAGCGCCGGAGTGGCCCTCCGTTCCCGCCGCGCCCTGGGCCAGGACAGGGGAGGAGCAGTCCGTCATCGGCACCTACACGATTGACCAGAACGGCGTCCGGACGTTCCGCTCCACACGGTGACGCCGCCGGACCCGGTCCCGCATCACCCCGCAACCTGGAGCGCAGACATGAAGATGCAGCTTACGGCCCTGGCTATCCTGCTACTGGCAGCGCCAGCCGTCGCGCAGCCTTTCATCCTGAAACTGGAACCGGAGCGGCAACAGCAGCCGTCGCCGTCGCCGTCGCCGGTCGCTCCGCCGCAAGCTGACGCCAGCCCAGGAGCCGGCCAGCCGCGGGATGAGCAGCCAGCCGCTACCGGCGATACCGCAAACAGGGTGGGAAGCAATGGAGCAAGCGCCCCGCAAGACGGGGCCGCACCCCAGCCGACGCCGCGCTGACGGCTATCCTGCTGCCGCAACCGGCCGGGCCAGGCGCCCTGGCCGGCACCGTCCTAAATCCAGTGTGCGGGTATCCAGGCTTCCGCCGAGCCGGACCGCTTCCAGTAGCCGTCCTGCCAAAGTGTGCCGTGGCCTGCACGGTCCACCCATTCGCCGGGCGTCCAGGCATAATCGGCACCGGTCCATTCAAAGTGGCCCGGCCGCCAGATCAACGCGATCTGGGATGACGGCGGTGCCGGCACGTTTTCGGCTAGAACCGGCGGCACCGGCGGATGGGACGGGTAGGACGCCCCGCACCCCTGCAGCATGAGGGCGCAAAGCACTGAGGTCGCAATCGGGCGTATCATGTCTGGTCTCCTGCCGGGGACAAAGCGGATGCAGGGCGGGGGTTCCCCTTGGACGGTTCCCGCCGGGTCCATCCCATCCTGCTCCTGCTGGCCGTAGTTGTTGATAGGCCCACTCCGGCCGTCACCGCGAGAGGCGCAGCGACCCGGCAAGCCAGGGGACGCAGGCGCGGTCCGTGCAACCCCCAGGGTTTGCCGCGCCGCCGGAAGCGGCTCGCAACAGCGTGGGAGAACCGATCAGGACCTGCATCGTCGAGACGGCGGGCAACAAGCTGCCAGGGCGTGCAGCGCCGCTTCAGGCCGAGTACTTCACCGTGCAGCCGTAGGCCCGCGTGACCGGGTCCGGTGCCGGGCGGCTGGCGGCGATAGCCCGCAGGGCCTCGCGCACATAGGGCTTGGCGCGGGTCAGGTCCTCGTCGCGGGTCGAGGCGATGCTGTCCGCGCCGCCCATGTAGCCCAGCATGCCATCCGCGCCGACGATGAACATATGCGGCGTCACCTGCGCGCCATACAGCCGGCCAAGGTCGCCGCGGGGGTCCAGCAGCACATGCGCCGGAGCGGCGTTGCGCGTCCGCGTCAACTTGGCGGCGCGCGGCCCGTCCGCGGCGCCCTGCTCGCCGGGGGCGGAGCTGATGACCGACAGCCAGACCGCGCCCAGCCCGGTGGCCTCCCGCTGCAGCGCCTGCATGGCGCCGGTGCGATACCACTTCTGCACGAACGGGCAGCCGTCGTTGGTCCATTCCAGCACCACCAGCCGCCCGCGCAGCGCGGACAGGCGGACGGTCTGGCCGTCGCTGCCGGCCGCGGCGAAGTCCGGCGCCGGGGCGGCGATGCGCGGCGCGGCCTGCCCGGCGCCTGGCAGCATCAGGCTGCCGGCGGCGGCGGCGAACAGGGTGCGGCGGTTCAGCATGGCGTCAGCCTCCGGTCTTGTTGAGTTGGTCCAGCACGGCAGCCTCGGTCAGGATTTGCGGCAGCACCGTCGGCGGGCCGTTTCCCGCCGGGTAGAACACATAGAGCGGCACGCCGTCACGGCCATGCTCGCGCAGGTAGGCGGTGATGGCCGGGTCGCCGCGGGTCCAGTCCCCCTTGAGGTAGGCGACCCTCCGGGCGGCGAAGGCGTCGCGCACGGCGGCGGGGGCCAGGGCCACGCGCTCGTTGACCAGGCACGACACGCACCAGGCGGCGGTCATGTTGACGAACACCGGGCGGTTCTCCGCCCGCAGGCTGGCGAGGCGCGCGGCGGTGTATGGCTCCGTGCCCTCCGCCGGGGCAGCCTGGGCCTGGGCTGCGGGCGACGCGCCCAGCGCGGGCAGCAGGGCGGCGGCCAGCGCCACGGCGGCCAGCGCGGCGCCGCGGCCCAGCCAGCGCCCGCCGGACGCCTGCGCCAGCCCATAGGACCACCCGGCGAAGCCGACCAGCAGCAGCCCGCCCAGCACCGCCAGCACGCCGTCCGGCCCGGCCTGCTGGCTGATAACCCAGACCAGCCACGCCGCCGCGGCATACATCGGGAAGGCCAGCACGCCGCGCAGCACGTCCATCCAGGCGCCGGGCCGCGGCAGCAGCTTCGCCGCGCCGGGCAGCAGGGCCAGCAGCGCATAGGGCGCAGCCAGGCCCAGGCCCATCGCCAGGAACACCAGCAGGGTCACTGCCGCGGGCGCCGCCAGCGCCGCCGCGATGACCGCGCCCATGAACGGCGCCGTGCAGGGCGTCGCCACCAGCACCGCCAGCGCCCCGGTGGCAAAACTGCCGGCATGGCCGCCGCGCGACGCCAGCCCCTGTCCCGCCCCGGCCAGCCGTCCGCCGACCTGGAACACCCCGGACAGGTTCAGCCCCACCCCGAACAGCACCCACGCCATCGCGGCGACGAAGGCCGGCGACTGGAACTGGAAGCCCCAACCCGCCGCGCCGCCCGCCGCCCGCAGCGCCAGCAGCGCCCCGCCCAGCGCACCGAAGGCGACCATGACGCCCGCGGTATAGGACAAGGCGTGCCGGCGCACCTCGCCCAGGGCCGCACCGGACAGGCGGGCCAGCGACATCGCCTTCATCGCCAGCACGGGGAACACGCAGGGCATCAGGTTCAGGATCAGGCCGCCCAGCAGCGCGAGCAGCAGGGTTTCCGCCAGCGGTACGGCGGGCGCGGCGGCCGGGGCGGCGGCGCCTGGCGCGGCCTCGACCGCCAGGTAGCTCTCCTGTCCGCCGGGGTCGCGCAGGACCACCGTGCCCGCCAGCCCGGCCGCCGCGGCGAAGCCCTGGCCAGGCTTCAGGGCGAGCGAGACCTCGCCATCCCCTGGCACCAACCGTTGCGGCGCGGCGTGCTCCACGCCGCCCCAGGCCGCCGGGAAGAACCACGCATCCCGCACCGTCGCACCCGACAGCCCGGCGCCGCGCAGCGTCAGCGTGCCGTCCGGCGCAACCGACGCCGCGAACGGCGAGGGCCGAGGCATCCGGGCGTCGGCCGCGGCGAACAGCGGCGCCTCCGCCGAGGGCGCCGGGGTGCCCGGCGGCAGGTCCAGGGTGAAGCGCCCCTCCTCCGGGACGCAGATCTTCTCGCACACCAGCCAAGTCGCCGACGCCTCGACCCGCAGCGGGTCCGGGCTGGGAGTCACGGCCACGGGCAGCAGCACCTCCCCGGTGTAGCCGTAGGTCATCAATGGCCCCTCCGGCAGACGGACCGGGGTTGGCCATTGCAGGTCGCCGGCGGTGGCGCCAAGCGGCAGGGTCAATTCCAGCTCGGCCGGCACGCCGGCATCGCCAGGGTTGCGCCAATACGTGTGCCAGCCCGGCGCCAGGCGCAGGCGCAGGCCCAGGCGCAAGGGCTGGCCGGCCCGAACTGCGTCCGTGTCGGACACCAGGGTCACGGTCGCGCGGCTGCTGCGGACCGGCGCGCTTTCCCCGGCGCGGGCCGGCGTCCAGGCCGGGGCCGCGATCAGGAGCAGCATCAAGGTCAGCCGGATCATGCCCAGCCCCTGCTTCGTCCACCATGCTCGAGTCATGCACCATATAAGGGAGCCGCCGGGCAAAGCGCCACTTCGCATCCGGCCCACTCCGCATCCAGCCCGCTTTGCGTCCGGCCCACTTTGCATACAGCCTGGGCCGGGCTATCCCGTGGCGGGATGCTGCCAGACCTGCCCGTTGCCGACGCGCTGCCGGCCCTGCTCGCCGTGCTGGCGGGCGGCGGCAACGCCGTGCTGGTCGCCCCGCCCGGCGCCGGCAAGACGACGCTGGTGCCGCTGGCGCTGCTGGACGCCCCTTGGCGCGGCGACGGCCGCATTCTGGTGCTGGAGCCGCGCCGCCTCGCCGCCCGCGCCGCCGCGACCCGTATGGCGTCCCTGCTGGGCGAGGAGGTGGGCGGCCTCGTCGGCTACCGCACCCGGCTGGATAGCGCCGTGTCCGCCCGCACGCGGATCGAGGTCGTGACGGAGGGCCTGCTGGTCCGCCGCCTGCACGGCGACCACACCCTGGACGGCGTCGCCGCCGTGCTGCTGGACGAGGTCCACGAGCGGGCGCTGGAAGCCGACCTGGCGATGGCGCTGTGCCTGGACCTGCAACGTGTGCTGCGGCCGGAGTTGCGGCTGCTCGCCATGTCGGCGACGCTGGACGGCGCCCGCCTGTCCGCCCTGCTGGACGCCCCGGTGATCGAGAGCGCCGGACGCATGTTCCCGGTCGCGGTCGAATACGCCGCGCGGGACGTGGCCGACGTGCGCGACTTGCCGGACGCCCTGGCCCGCGCCGTCCGTGCCGTGCTGGCGGCGCACGAGGGCGACGTGCTGGCGTTCTTGCCGGGCATGGGCGAGATACGCCGCGCCGAAGCCGCGCTGGCCGGCTGCGGCGCCCTGGTCCTGCCGCTGCACGGCGACCTGCCGCCGGCCGAGCAGGACCGGGCGCTGCGTCCCGCCCCGCCTTCAAGCAACGGAGGCCGCCGCGTCGTGCTGGCCACCAGCATCGCCGAGACCTCGCTCACCGTGCCCGGCGTACGCATCGTCGTGGACGGCGGCTGGCGCCGGTCGCCGCGGCTGGACCAGGCCAACGGGCTGACCCGGCTGGCGACGCTGCGGGTCAGCCGCGCCGCCGCCGACCAGCGGGCGGGACGCGCCGGCCGCGAAGGGCCGGGCGTCGCCCTGCGCCTGTGGACCCCGGCGCTGCACCGCGGCCTGGCGCCCTACGACCGCCCGGACATCCTGGAGGCCGAGCTGTCCGGCCTGCTGCTGGACTGCGCCGCCTGGGGCATGCCGCCGTCCGGCCTGCCCTTTCCCGACCCGCCGCCCGCGGGCGCGCTGGCCGCCGCCGGGGCGCTGCTGCTGGGCTTGGGGGCGCTGGACGCCGCAGGGCGCATCACGCCGCACGGCCGTCGCATGGCGTCGCTCGGCGCGCATCCGCGCCTGGCCGCCATGATGCTGTCCGCGGAGGGGCCGGGCCAGGCCGCCCGCGCGGCGGAGCTGGCGGCGCTGCTGGAGGAGCGCGACCCCCTGCGCGGGCGCGACGCCCCGGCGGACGTACAGCTTCGCCTGGACGCGCTGGCCGGGGGCGGCGGCGACGTGGACCGCGGCGCCATCAGCCGCATCCGGCGCCAGGCCGCGGCCTACCAGCGCCGCCTGCGCGTCGGCGCGGACGCCGCCGGGGACCCCGGGGCGCTGCTGGCCGCCGCCTTCCCGGACCGCATCGCGCAGCGCCGAGGCGAGCCTGGGTCGTTCCGCCTCTCCGGCGGTGGCGGCGCGCGGCTGCCGCCGACGGACCCGCTGGCCAAGGCCGCCCTGCTGGCGGTCGCCAGCCTGGACCTGAAGGCGTCGGCGCGCATCCGCCTGGCGGCGCCGCTGGACCTCGCGGCCCTGCCGCCGTCCATCGCCGCGCAGGTGACGGAAACCGTCGAGAACGCCTTCGATCCCGTCAGCGGCGCCGTGCTGTCCCGGCGGCGCCGCCGGCTGGGCGCGCTGGTGCTGGACGACCGGACCGTGCCCGCCGACCCGGCGGACACCGCCGCCGTGCTGGCCCAGGCGGTGGGCCGCCGCATGGACGCCTTGCCCTGGACCGATGCCGCCCGCGCGCTGCAGGCCCGCGCCGCCCTGCTGGGCCGGCTGGACCCGGACACGCCGGACCTGTCCGATGCCGCCTTGGCGGCGGGCGTGGCGGACTGGCTGACGCCGCACCTGCACGGAGCGTCCCGCCTGGCGGACGTGTCGGCGCTGGACCTGCACTCCATCCTGCGCGGGCTGCTGGGATGGGAGCGCGCGGCGCGGCTGGACCGCGACCTGCCGACGCACCTGCAACTGCCCGGCGGGCGGGCGGCGGTGGACTACGCCGGCCCGGTGCCGGTGGCGTCGGCGCGGGCGCAGGCGTTCTACGGCCTGCCGGCGTCGCCGCTGCTGGCGGGCGGGCGGGTGCCGCTGCAACTGGCGCTGCTGTCCCCGGCCGGGCGGCCCATCGCCATCACCGGCGACCTCGCCGGCTTCTGGCGCGGCGCGTGGGCGGACGCGCGCAAGGACATGCGCGGACGCTACCCGCGGCACGACTGGCCGGAGCAGCCGGGAAGCTGACTTATTCCGTGCGGGGCGTTTGTGCGGCTGTGACGGCGGTTCCCGGCTCCGCGGCCAAGGCCCCCTCACCCCGACCCTTTCCCGAAGGGAGAGGGGGCAGTAGGAGGATTGTTTGATGCGGTGCGACCTTATCATACGCGACGCCACCATCCTGGACGGCACCGGCGCTCCGCGACGGCGGGGCGACGTAGGGGTGACCGGGGAGCGGATCACGCAGGTGGGCGACTTGGGCGGCGCCAGCGCGGACCGGGAGGTGCTGGCTGGCGGCAGGGCGATTGCGCCAGGCTTCATAGATGCCCACACGCATGATGACCGGGCCGTGCTGTGCGGACCCGCTTGCATGGCCTGCAAGATGAGCCAGGGGGTCACGACCGTCGTCGTCGGGAATTGCGGGATCAGCTTGTCGCCGACGCGGATGACCAGCCGGCCGGTTCCGCCACTGGACTTGCTGGGCGATGAAAGCTGGTGGACGTTCGGGAGTTTTGGCGAGTATGCCGACCGGCTGGCCCGCGATCCCGGCCCGGTCAACACCTATGCCCTGATCGGGCATATGTCCCTGCGCGTAGAGGCGTTGGCCGGGGATGTCACCCGGGCCGCCACGGACCGCGAGGCCGAGCGGATGCGCGCCCGGTTGGCCGAGTGCCTGGCCGAGGGCGCGTCCGGCTTTTCCACCGGCCTGTTCTATCCGCCCAACGCCGCGGCGCCGACCGAGGAGGTGATCGCCGTCGCCGAAGCGCTGCGCGCCGCGCGCGGCATCTACGTGACGCACATGCGCGACGAAGGGGAAGGCGTGCTCGACAGCATCGAGGAAGCGTTGCGGATCGGCCGCGGCACCGGCTCGCCCGTGGTCATCAGCCACCATAAGTGCTCGCTGCCCGAGAACTACGGCCGCTCCGCCGAAACGCTGCCGGCCCTGGACCGCGGCGCGCTGGGGCAGGAGGTGCATTTCGACGTTTACCCCTATGCCGCCAGCAGCACCGTGCTGATGCCGGCCAAGCTGCACCCGGACGTGGCGGTGCAGGTGACGTGGTCGGTGCCGCATCCGGAGATGACCGGGCGCATGTTGGCGGACGTGGCCGCGGAGTGGGGCCTGACGCAACGGGAGGCCGCCGGGCGGCTGCTGCCTGCGGGCGGCATCATGTTCCAGATGCAGGAGGCGGACGTGCGGCGCATCCTGGCGCACCGGCTCAGCATGGTCGGCAGCGACGGCTTGCCGCATGACGCCTTTCCGCATCCGCGCCTGTGGGGCACGTTCCCGCGCGTGCTGGGGCACTATGCCCGGGACCTCGGGCTGTTCAGCCTGGAGACGGCGGTCCACAAGATGACCGGGCACACCGCCGCCGTGTTCGGCATGACGGACCGCGGGGTGATCCGGCCGGGCGCGTTCGCCGACCTCGTGCTGTTCGACCCGGCCACCGTGCGCGACGCCGCCGACTTCCAGCATCCGACACGGCCGGCGGAGGGCATCCTGGAAACCTGGGTCAACGGCCAGTCCGCCTATGCCGGCGGCCAAGGCGCGACCGCGGCCCGCGCCGGGCGGCTGGTGACGCGGCAAGGTTGACTGTTGCTGCCGGGCCACTCGGAAAGTTTGCAGTGTGACATGTGTGCATCGCATGTTGCCCCAAGGCATGCAAAAGGCGATGTTGCAAGGGTTCGGTCCCTGCGAGGCCCGCATATCCGCCAAGAAGAGTCCAGTCATGACCTCCCGTATCCTTGCCCTTGCCGCTTCCGCCCTGATCCTGTCCGCCGGCCTCGTGTCCGCCGACGCCGCGACGCGCCACCGCTCGGTGCGCCATCATGCCGCGCCGCACTCCACCATGCGCGGCCAGGCCCCCATGCGCCACCGCGGCGGGATGCGCTCCGGCATGGCCACGCGCGACTCGCGTGGCCGCGACGCCGAGAGCGCAACGGTTGACCAGCTCAACGCGCAGAGCCTGAACGCCGCCCGTGGCGGCGCCGCGCCGGCCGCGGCCGCTCCGCAGTAGCCCGGGGCCGGACCGCTGCCGCGTGACCGGGAACGCGCCAGCGTTGCCGGTCACGCGGCGGGTTGATCGCCGCCGCGGAACCTGAGCCGCTGACGCCTTGGCACGGCCAGGGCTGCGGCGGCTCGGGCGGCGCGTGCCTGACCCGCGCCGTCCTGCATTCCCAAGCGTGCCTGCCCATGCTGGCGTGCTGGAATGCCCCCGCATCTCCTGGCCTTCGTGCTGTTCGCCGTGGCGACCTCGGCCACGCCGGGGCCGAACAATGCCATGATCGCCGCGTCCGCTGCGGCGCATGGCGTTCGCGCGACCCTGCCGCACCTGTTCGGGATCAGCCTTGGGTTCGGCGCCATGGTGGCCCTGGTCGGGCTTGGGCTGTCGGGGCCGCTGGCGGCCAGCCCGCTGGTGCATGGGGTCCTGCGCTGGGTCGGCGGGACCTGGATGCTGTGGATCGCCTTCAACATCGCCCGCAGCGCCGTGCTGACGGATGCGCCGACGCGCGCGCCGATGAGCTTCCCGGGCGCCGCGCTGTTCCAGTGGGTCATCCGAAAGCCTGGGTGATAGCCGTCGCCACGACAGCGACCTACACCGCATCGGCTGAGCCGATGGTGACGCAGGTGCTGGTGCTCGCCGGGGTGCTCACGCTGATCGGGATGCCCTCCACGCTGCTGTGGTCGCTGATCGGCGCCGGGGCGGCGCGGGTGCTGCGGACGCCGGGGCAGTTGCGCGGGTTCAACATGGCCATGGCCGCCCTGCTGGCGCTGTCCGTCCTACCGCTGCTGGCGGGATAGTGCGGCGTGCGCCTGCTGCGGCCGTTGCGCCACCGGCAGATGGCGCTGCTGTGGGGCGGGCTGGCGCTGTCGGCGGTGGGGGACCAGGCTTATAACGTCGCCTTTGCCTGGATCGCGACCGAGGCGTTCGGCGCGGGGGCCGGATACCTGGTGGCAGTGGGACCGCTGGCCGGACTGCTGACGCTGGCGTTCGGCGGGGCGCTGGCCGACGGGGTTCCGCCGGGCCGGGCGATGGTTTGGGCGGACCTGGGGCGTGCGGCGGCGCTGCTGTGCGCCGTGGCGGCGTGGACCGTTGCCGGCCGGCCGGCCGCCTGCCGCGGCGCTGGTGCTGGCCGTCGCCGTCCTGGCAATCGGGCTGGCGGTGTTCCGTCCGGCCCTGCAAGCGGTGCTGCCGCCGCTGCTGCCGGACCCTGCCCTGCTGCCGGCCGCCAATGCCCTGCTGGACAGCACGGAGCGTTTGGCCCGCCTGGCCGGCCCTGCCCTGGCCGGGCTGCTGGCGGCGGCGCTGCCGTTGCAGCACCTGCTGACGCTCGATGCGGCGACCTTCCTGGCATCGGCGGCGGCGGTGTGGGCCATCGGGCGACGCCATCCGATACCCGCCGTCCTCAGCGCACCGCCGCGTGGGACGCTGGAAGGAGTCGTGCAGGGCGTGCGCGCCCTGCGCCGGCATCCCGTGCTGGGCTATGTGCTGGCGACGACGGGCGTGCTGAACGGCGCGTGGTATGCCGCCTACTTCCTGCTGCTGCCCTTGGCGACGCAGGCGGCCGGGCTACCGCTCGGCGCCTATGGGCTGGTGATCTCGGCCTATGGCTGCACCAACCTGGCGGCCAACCTGGTGATCGGCAGCCGGCCGATGACGGAGCGGCCGGGGCGGCAAGTCTTTGCCGGCAACTGCTGCCTGGGGCTGGGCATCATGGGGGTGGGCACCGCTGCGGCGCTGCCGGCGGGATGGCTGCTGCCGGTGGCGATGGCGGCGTCCGGGCTGGCCGCGGTGGGCGGGCCGATGCAGGACATCACGACCGCGGTGCTGCGGCAGACCGACTTGGCGCGCGCCGACGTGCCGGCGGCGACGCGGGCGCTGATGGCGGGCAGCCAGGCAGGCGTGCTGGCGGCACTGGTGCTGGCGCCGGCGCTGCTTGCCGCGCTGCCGGTCGCCGGGGTGATCGGCTTATGCGGCTTGGCCATCCTGGCAATCGGCGTCGTGGGGCTGCGGCGGTTCGCCTGACCCGGCCGGCACCAGGCCGCGGCGCCACGCTGAACAGTTCACCAATGAACAGGCTGCCGCCGGGGCCGATGTCCTGCGCCGTGCCGTCCACGGTGAAGGTGATCGTGCCCTCCAGGCCATAGACCGACTCGTCCCAATCCCGGTGGTAGTGCGCGACCGGCATCTGGCCCCCTGGTGGCACCGTCATCTCCATCAGGTCGAGACTGCCGCGGGTTTCGTGCTTGTCGCGCAGAAAACGCAGCTCCAGGGTTCCGATGCGTATCAATTCGGGCATGGTGTCCTCCGGTTGCGAGCGAGCCAAGCGTGCCGGGCCAGCGCTGGTTCCGTTACGCTTCCATGACGCCGCCGCGCACCTCGATCATGCGCATCAGCGTTTCCAGCCGGTCGGCTTCCTCTGGCGGCTTGTCGGGGCGCAGGCGGGCGACGCGCGGGAAGCGCAGGGCCACGCCGCTCTTGTGGCGGTTGCTGAGCTGCGCGGCGTCGAAGGCGATCTCCAGCACCAGGCCGCGCTCCACCTCGCGCACGGGGCCGAAGCGGTGGACGGTGTGGTTGCGTATCCAGCGGTCCAACCGCACCAGCTCCGCGTCGGTGAAGCCGGAGTACGCCTTGCCGACCGGGACCAGCTCGCCGTCCTCGCGCCATAGGCCGAAGGTGTAGTCGGAGTAGTAGCTGCTGCGCTTGCCGTGGCCGCGCTGGGCATACATCACCACGGCGTCTATGGTCAGCGGGTCACGCTTCCACTTCCACCACTGGCCCTTGGGCCGGCCGGGCACGTAGGCGCTGTCGCCGCGCTTGAGCATCAGGCCCTCGATGCTGGCGGCGCGGGTGCCGTCGTGCACGGCGGATAGCTCTTCCACTGTCCGGAACGGGATCAAGGGCGACAGGTCCATGCGGTCGGGGCGGTGCAGGCCGAACCAGCCCTCCAGCCGAGCGCGACGCTCGTCGAACGGGAGGGTTCGCAGATCCTGCACGCCGTCGAACAGCAGGTCGTACAGGCGCACCCAGACCGGGAAGTCGCGCAGCATCTTGGGGCCGGGGGCCTTGCGGTTCAGGCGCTGCTGCAAGTCGGCGAAGGGGGCGACCCCGCCATCGCGCAGCACCAGCAACTCGCCGTCCAGGACGCCCTTGAAGGTCATGGCGTCCAGGATTTCCGGGAAGGCGCCGCTCACGTCGTCGGCGCCGCGGGAGTAGATGCGGCGGCCCTCGGCGGTCGCCACGAGCTGGACGCGGATGCCGTCCCACTTCCATTCGGCACGATAGGCGGCGGGGTCCAGGGCGGCGAGGTCCGGGGCCTCCAGCGGATGCGCCAGCATCGGGGGGCGGAACACCGGGGCGCCTGCCGGGTCGGGCTTGTCGCCGCGGCCCTCCAACCAGGCGAACAGGCCGGCATAGGGGGGCGCCAGGCCGTGCCAGATCTCCTCGATGTGGTCGGCGTCAACGTGGCCGCCGGCCAGTTCCGCAAGTGCCGTCTTGGCCAGGCGCGCGGACGCGCCAACGCGCAGGGACCCCGTGATGAGCTTCAGCAGGGCGTAGCGGACGGAGGCGTCGGAGGCGTCGAGCCAGCCTGCCAGCACGCGGGGCAATTCTGCCTTGGGGGTGGTCAGCAGGGCTTGCACCACCTCGGTCATAGTCGGCGGGCCGGCGTTGGTGCGGGCGGCGGGCCAGATCAGGGCCACGGTCTCGGCGAGGTCGCCTACGTAGTCGTGCGACATGGCGAACAGGACCGGATCGGTCCGCTCCTCGGCCAGGGTGCGGATCAACAGCGGCTTGGCGGCGTCGAAGGCCAGCTCGCCCGTTAGCGCGGCCAGGCCGAAGCCGCGGTCGGGGTCGGGCTGGGTGGCGAAGTAGCGGCGCAACAGGGCGACCTTGGCCAGGCGGCCGGGGGTGAAGACCAGGCGCTCCAGAAGCTCGGCGAAGGCGATCATGGGGGGGGTTGCTGGTGTTGGGAGGGCCAGGGCCGTTGCGGTCCGGGGGCGCCTGCGGCGCTGGGCGTCCTTCCTCTACCGGCAGAAAAGGGTTGGAATGGGGGGACTGGAACATGGCGTGCGCCGGCGCAGCCGCGCCGCGGCTCGCGGCGGGCTAGGACGGCGCTTGCCCTTTCCCTCACCCTAACCCTCTCCCGGAGGGCTACGGTGGTCACACATCTCCGGAACGATCAAAGAAACCAAGCAATAACAGGCACTTGTCGAATGCCACCAAAGACCAAAGCTTGTGGGCTGAAAACCGGCAAGATGCTGA
>JAABUK010000327.1_pt1 | contig 104436 bp, 98 predicted proteins | sample 5559141 | NCBI WGS metagenome assembly JAABUK01 (sample SAMN10711869, study PRJNA513367) | rock metagenome | isolation source: Antarctica rocks | place: Antarctica: Victoria Land, Pudding Butte nord | collected 2016-01-03
GTGTAATTTCGATCAAGACGGGCAGGGACGAGCCGCTGCCCCTACGATTATTTCTCGACGCGCGGTGTTTGGTGGCGATGTTGCCGAAAACGGGCGGCTGATGTATTGTCGCTTTTCACCAAAATTCGAGATCAAATAAACTTCTTTTCTGCGAAAGGAATAGTAACGATTATGGGGAAGCGAAACAAGATAACGGTGGTCGGCGCGGGCAATGTCGGCGCGAGCGCAGCCGTTTGGCTGGCAAGCAAGGAACTGGGCGACGTCGTGCTCGTCGATGTTGTCGAAGGCGTGCCGCAGGGCAAGGCTTTAGACCTTGCGGAGACTGCGCCCATCGAAGGCTTCGACGTGCGTTTGACGGGCGCGAACAGCTACGAAGACACGAAGGATTCCGACGTGGTGATTATCACGGCGGGACTCGCGCGCAAGCCGGGCATGAGCCGCGACGATCTGTTGCGCACGAACGCGGACATCGTCTCGAAGGTCGTGGACGAAGTCGTGAAATACTCGCCGGATTCCATTTTGATTATCGTCTCGAATCCGCTCGACGCAATGTGTCAGGTAGCATACAAGCGCTCCGGCTTTCCGAAGCATCGCGTGATCGGCATGGCGGGCGTGCTCGATGCGGCGCGTATGCGTTGCTTTCTGGCGGAAGCTTTGGATGTGTCCGTCGAAAATGTGACGGCGTTTGTGCTCGGCGGTCACGGCGATACGATGGTTCCTTTGCCGCGCTATTCGACGTGCGCCGGAATCCCCGTCACAGAGCTTTTGCCGAAAGAGCAGTTGGACGCGATTGTGAAACGCACGGCGGGCGGCGGCGCGGAAATCGTCGCGCTGCTCAAAACAGGCTCTGCTTATTATGCGCCATCTTCGGCGGCTGTCGAGATGACTGAATCGATCCTGAAGGACAAGAAAAAGATTCTGCCGTGCGCCGCGTACCTCGAAGGCGAGTACGGCATCAACGGCCTTTACGTCGGCGTGCCGTGCAAACTCGGCGCGCGCGGCTTAGAGCAGATAATTGAAATTAATTTGCACGCGGAGGAACGCATCGCCCTGCAAAAGAGCGCCGCCTCCGTGCAGGAACTAATCGACGTTCTCGGAATATAAAGCAAAACAAATTGTAGGGCAACGGCTTGTCCCTGCCCGTGCTGCGTATCTCGTAACACGGGCAGAGACAAGCCGCTGCCCCTACACACTGATCTACTATTTACTACTGACCATCGACTTCTTTTGCGGGCAGCAGTTCGTTGATAATGAGTTGTAGTGCGTCGCGTTTGAATGGCTTGACGAGAAAGCGATTGCAGCCCGCCGCCTGTGCTTCATCTCGTTCGGTGTCCGTGTCGTGGCCTGTCAGCACGACGATGGGAATGTCGCAAAAGCGCGCGTCCTGTTTGATCGCCTGAATCAATTCGCCGCCGTTCATGCCGGGCATCGCCCAATCCGTAATTACTAAATCAATCTCATGTTTTTCAAGCATGGCGAGCGCCGCCAGCCCGCCCGCCGCAATCTCTACTTCAAAGCCCATTCTGGCGATGAGCTTGCGTTGCAGAAGAAGTATCTCCGGCACATCATCGACAATCAAAATTCGCCGCCTGTCAATCGACGCTTCATCTAAATTAATCGGCAGCACAATCGAATAAACCGTGCCGGAACCTATCTGGCTGCGCACGGAGACATTGCCGCCGTGCGAGGCAGCGATGCGGCGCGCGATGGCGAGTCCGACGCCGCGCCCGGGACTGCGGTACGCGTCTGCCGCCTGCCAGAACGCGTCGAAGATAAAAGGCACTTCTTCCGCCGGAATGCCTGCGCCGGAATCTGCGACGTTGATGACCACAAGGCGTTTCGCAGAGTCGCCGAGCCGAGCGCCCGTGATTGATTGCGCATCTATATTGACGCTGCCGCCGTCCGGTGTCGCGGCAAGCGCGGCTGTTAATAAATGGCAAACGGCACGGCGCGTTTGGGATGCGTCCACATGCATACGCAATGAATCGTTTGCCACGCAAATGTTCAATTCCACGCCGCGCAGCGCTGCCTCGCCGCGCAAAGGCTCCGCAATTTCTTCGAGCAACTGCTTGACCGCGACGGTCTCGAATTCAAGATTGAGCGGGCGCTCGCGTCCCTGCGCTAATTCCAGCAAATTGTCCATCAAATGCCGCATACGGTCGCCTTGTTCAAGCGCCGAATTCAGCAATTGGCGGTCTTCCATATCGAACGGTTCGCGCGCCTGCAACTTGCTCTCGAACAGTTCCAGCAATCCGAGAATGCTCGCCAGCGGAAGACGCACATCGCGCACGAGCGTGCTGACAAAACCGCTTTTGAGCCGTTCGATTTCATGCTGGGCTGCGGAAAGATCGTCGGGCGATTGCAACAGCGCAGACACTTCTTCTTTAATCGGCGCAGGCACCGAATTTATAGACTTCATTGGCTTGCGAATCTCCTGTCGCGGCTAGTGTTGGGGAAAAGAATGCGGGAAGCAACGGCTTAAACCGTCTTAAACAGAGTTTATACAAGTCTACGGGGAAAGACAAGAAAAATTCCAAGAAGCTACAGCGTCCGCGCGCAAATGCTTAAGTTTTTAGCGATTAGGAACGGCAGCGGATTAGGCTATGTTGATAATTGAAAGTTTGGTATCAGTTTCTGCTAAATTGCCACTAGCTGAAGCTAGTGGAACAAGTAAAAATAGAGATACTGGCCTTAGCCGAATGAAGCACCATGTTATGTCCTTATGAGCTTTAGCTAAAGCACTAAAAGGCGAATTATATTTGCCGAATGATTCGGCTAAAGCCGCTTTTGTTTTGTGGTTTCTATCCACTAACTAAAGTTAGCGGCAATTGAGAAAACCAATACAATTGAGAAACCTAATAGAATTGAAAAACTAAATGCAGAAATCAAATGCCAATAGAGCTTAGTTATCGCGCAGCAAGGGCAGCAAAATAAAAGCGCGACGGTCAAAAACTCGGCTCCGTCGCGCTTATGAAGCGTAATTTGAAGGCAGCGTTTTGTGAACTTCAGCGCCTGAGCCAGCCGAATAATCCGTGTATGATCGTTTCGCGGTTTTCCTGATAAATGGCGTGCGTCAGCGGAATCGACATCGGGCAGACGCGAACACAGTTTTGTGCGTTGCCGCAGTTGGCGATGCCGTCGTCCTGCATGATGGCTTCGAGGCGTTCGTCGCGCGCCATCTTGCCTGTCGGGTGCATATTGAAAAGGCGGACTTGTCCGATGGCCTGCGGGCCAATGTAATTATCGCCTTCGTATTGCGGGCAGGCTTCGAGACAGCAGCCGCACGTCATGCAGCGCGAGTATGCGTAGCGCTCCGCGACTTCTTCCTGCGACATCTTCGGGCCGGGGCCTAGATCGTGCGTGCCGTCGATTTCAATCCATGCGTGAACGCGTTTTAGATGATCGAACATTTGCGAGCGGTCAACGACGAGGTCGCGCACGTTCGGAAATTTCGTCATCGGCTCTAAGCTAATCGGTTGATCGAGCTGGTCTACGAGCGCCGAGCAGCTTTGACGAACTTTGCCGTTGATGACCATCGTGCAAATGCCGCACACCTGTTCGAGACAGTTCATGTTCCAGACGACGGGCGTAGTCTGCTTGCCGTCTTTGGTGACGGGGTTTTTCTGAATCTCCATCAAGCAGGAAATGATGTTGAGATTCGGGCGATACGGAATCTCGAAGGTTTCCCATCGCTGCGGCGAATCGGGATTGTCGCGTCGGCGTATGCGTATCTCGACGGACTTCGGCGGATGCGTGCGCGTTGATGCGTTTGAAGTTGCAGATGAATTGGAAACGTGTTGTGTGCTCATAATGCGTCTGACTTGCCTCCCGCGTCCTTCAGTTCTTTGCCTTGCTCGTCGCTCGATTGATAGCCTTCGGGCGTTTTCGGATCAATCAATTCTTTATCTTTCGCCCATACTTGCGCGCTACTGATGTTAGGCTTATTCGCATCCCAACCTTGCTCTGGAATCTGCTGCGCGCCGTCCTTCAAAGGCAGGCCGGAAGCGGCGGCATCGGCAGTCAATTTCGCGCTCGATTCTTCCTGTTTGTTGTGGCTGTAATCGCGCGTGCGCGGTTTAATGAGACCAATATCAACCGCTTCATAAGACAGTACGGGGCCTTCGCCTGAATATTCGGCAATCGTCGTCTTGAGGAACTTCTCGTCGTCGCGTTTCGGAAAATCCGGCTTGTAGTGCGCGCCTCTTGATTCGTTGCGATTGAGCGCGCCTAATGTGATGACGCGCGCGAGTTCGAGCATGTTCTTCAAGTGGCGCGCCTGCGGCAAGGCCATCGTCGCCCACAAATTGGAATCGTTGATCGAAATATTTCGATAGCGTTCCATTAATTCGAGCAGCTTATTGTCCGTCGCCTGAAGCTTGTCGTTGTAGCGGACGACTGTGACGTTGTCCGTCATCCACTTGCCCATTTCCTCATGCAGCTTATATTGATTCTCCGTGCCGGGCTGCTTGATGAGCGTCGTGTTGATTTCTTCCTGCTTCTTTAATTCCTGATCGTAAATACGCGAGCCGTCCGCGCCGTTTCGTTCGACGTTCTTCGCGTACTCGATTGCGGCGGGCGCGGCAACGAATCCGCCGTAGACGCAACTGACGAGCGAGTTTGCGCCGAGACGATTCGCGCCGTGAATCGAATAATCGCATTCGCCCGCCGCAAGGAGTCCCGGAATATTCGTGCGCTGCTCGAAATCGACCCACAAGCCGCCCATCGAATAATGCACGCCCGGAAAAATTCTCATCGGGACATGGCGCGGATCGTCGCCGACGAACATTTCGTAGATTTCAAGAATCGCGCCGAGCTTGCGGTCGAGCGTCTCCGCCGGAAGGTGCGACAAATCGAGGTAGACTTGATTCTCGCCGCCGACGCCCATGCCGTCGAGACAAACTTGAAAGATTTCCCTCGTCGCAATATCGCGCGGCACAAGATTGCCGTAAGCAGGATATTTTTCTTCGAGGAAATACCATCGCTCTGTTTCGGGAATCTCCTTCGCTGCGCGTGTCTCTTTCGGATTCTTCGGAACCCACACGCGCCCGCCTTCGCCGCGCGCGGATTCCGACATCAAACGCAATTTATCTTCGCCCGGAATCGAAGTCGGATGCACCTGTATGAATTCGCCGTTCGCATACTTCGCGCCTTGCTGGTAACAGATCGAAGTCGCGCTGCCCGTGCAGACCATCGAATTGGTTGACTTGCCGAAAATAAGACCGGGGCCGCCCGTCGCCATAATCACCGCGTCTGCTTTGAAAGCTTTCTGTTCGAGCGTCTGCAAGTTCATCGCAACGAGGCCGCGACACACTCCATGATCGTCCAAGATGAGCGACATCATCTCCCATCCTTCGTACTTTTTAACCTGCCCGTCAACTTCGCGCCTGCGCACTTGTTCGTCGAGCGCATACAGAAGTTGTTGACCGGTGCTTGCTCCCGCGAACGCCGTCCGGTGATGCTTTGTGCCGCCGAAGCGACGAAAATCCAGCAAGCCTTCCTTCGTTCTGGAAAAGGGAACGCCCATGCGATCAAAAAGATAAATGATCGACGGCGCGGCTTCGCACATCGCTTTGGCGGGCGGCTGATTCGCTAAAAAGTCGCCGCCGTAAACCGTGTCGTCAAAGTGCTCCCAAGTCGAATCGCCTTCGCCCTTCGTATTGACCGCGCCGTTGATGCCACCCTGCGCGCACACGGAATGCGAACGCTTGACCGGCACAATCGAGAACAGATCGACGGCGTGCCCCGCTTCCGCAATCTTCATTGCCGCCGCCAACCCTGCGAGGCCGCCGCCGACGATGGCGATCTTGATACCGTTGCTGCCTGCTGCTGTTGCCATGCTATTTAAGACGCTCCTCCAAGCAATCCGAGCAATCCGCCTTTGACGATAAATGCGACTGCCGCATTGATGCCCACCGCCAATAGCACTGCGCCGAAGGCGATGCAGGCGTAACCCGTGACGCGTTGCGCGTGCGCGCCGATGGTGATGCCCCAGTCAACCATAAACAGCCAGATACCGTTTGCGAGATGCCACACCGTCGCCGTGATGCCGATCACGTAAACGATAAAGATCAACGGATTGAGAAACTCTCCGCGCACGATGTCGAACGCTCGATCCGGATGAGTCGCCACAGACATCGTGTTGAGTCCGGGAATCAATCCGAAGCGGAAATTCAGGACGTGGAACAAAATGAACACGAAGAGAATCATGCCCGTGATGCGCTGGATCGTGTAGAACCAGTTGCGCCCGTATGGATAATTCAAATTGTTCGGACGCCACTCCAAAGTAATAATCATTCCATAGAACGCGTGATAAAGCAGCGGAATAAAAATGCCGCCGATCTCGACGAACAAGACATACGGAATGGATTGCAAATCGCTCACCGCGTGATTGAAATCGTCTCTGCCCGAAAGCGCCTTCGAGTTGGTGTAAAAATGCTCCAACAAAAACAGGCCGAGCGGCACAATGCCTGACAACTGGTGCAGCTTGCGAAAAACGAATGTTCTGCTGATGCTAATCGCCATAGTGTTTGGAAAGGGCGTGGTCTTCGCCGCGCGAACTAAACTAACGTTCTCTCGCGTGCAGTTTCTACTAGATTGTCCTGACCTTTCATTAATTGCCGCTAGCTTTAGCTAGTGGACGCAGTGACAAAAGGCTTGCGGCTTTAGCCGAACATAAAGATCGATTCCTGTTCGGCTTTAGCTGAAAGGGAACCCGGATTCTCGGAGATTCGGCTAAAGCCGACTGTGTCTAGCATTTGCAGTCCACTAGCTAAAGCTAGTGGCAATTTATCAAACTCAAGTGTCAATATAACCTAAACGAATTTCTATCAAAACCAAAGCTGCCGGATTATATGCGACGCCGCGCAGAAAGCAACCGCTTTATTTCACGGCACGCTTCGTCTTCTTTGTCTTAACGATTGAAGCATTGCTCGGAAGCGATCATAGAGCTTCGCATCTATAAGGTAAAATGAAAAATAGTTGCACGCTTGCTTAGCTAAACTTATAATTCCGAGCGTGCAGATCGAAACGCTTAAAATCTTTTGCGACCTTGCCGAAACGAAAAGCTTTTCGCAGGCGGCGGAACGAAACTTCGTCACGCAGTCGGCGGTCAGCCAGCAAGTGCGCGGCCTCGAAGAAAAATTCAAGCATACCTTGCTCGAACGCGTGCGCGGGCGTCGCGCCATACACTTAACGGCGGCGGGCGAAACTTTTTATCAGGAAAGCCGCAACGTGCTCGCCGCCTTCGATCAATTGCAGGAACAGATGCGCGCGCACACAGGCACAGTCAGCGGCACTGTCCGCGTCGCCACTGTTTACAGCATCGGCTTGCACGAGCTGCCCGCCGCCGTGCGAAAGTTTATGGCCTTGTATCCGGCGGCTAAGATTGATCTCGAATATAGCCGCACGACACGCATCGTGCGTGACGTGTTAAGCGGCGCGGTGGAATTAGGCATCGTCGCCTTCCCCGAAAAGCGGCGGGGATTAACCATCATGCCGCTGCCCGGTGATCGCCTCGTGCTCGTCTGCCCGCCCGCGCATCCTCTGGCAGCGCGCAAAAAAGTAAAGGCTGCCGAACTCGACAAACTCGATTTCGTTCTTTTCGAACGCGACATTCCGACACGGCGCGCGACGGATCGCATACTGAAATCTTACGGCGTGACGGTTCATCGCGTCGCCGAATTCGATAACATCGAAACAATCAAGCGCGCCGTCGAAGTCGGTTTCGGCGCAGCGATTTTGCCGCGTCCGAGTGTCGTGGACGAACAGCGCAGCGGGCAACTCGCTATCGTCGCGCTGGCCGAACCGGAGTGGATGCGCGAAGTCGGCGCGATTCACAGAAGCGACCGCAAACTCGGCAGCGCCGCCGAAAAATTCGTCGAACTACTCGCGCAACCAGCCCGACAAATCAGAGCGTAAAATAAGCAGCAGGCATGAAGAGAATAGAGGTTTCGAGAGACTTGAATTCGAGAAGATTAAAATGTCAGCCGACGAATTGACCGCACAATCAGTTGTCGAACTCGCCCGATTGATGCGCGCGCGTCTCGTTTCGCCCGTCGAAGTCGTTGAAGCTTACTTGCGCCGCATCGACAACTTGAATCCGCAATTGAACGCCATCGTCACGCTCGCGCCCGATGCGCTGGAGCGAGCGCGCGAAGCGGAAAATAAAATCATGCGCCGCAGCCATAAAGACGAAGATGCTGGCGTACTGTGCGGCGTGCCGCTCACAATCAAAGATACGATTGAAACAAAGGATTTGCTCACGACGAGCGGCTCGCGTCTTCGTGCGACGCACATACCCGCGCGCGATGCGACAGCGGTTGCGCGTCTCAAAGCGGCGGGCGCAATCGTCATCGGCAAAACAAACGCTTCAGAAATGGCGATGGCCTACGACGCCGACAATCCTGTTTTCGGGCGCACGAATAATCCGCACGACTTAGAGCGCTCGCCCGGCGGTTCAAGCGGCGGGTGCGCGGCGGCTGTGGGAGCGTGCCTTGTGCCCGCGAGCCTCGGCAGCGACCTTGCCGGTTCGATACGCGTGCCTGCACACTTTTGCGGCGTACTCGGTCTGAAGCCTACCAACGGAAGCGTGCCGCTCGACGGTCATTTCCCGATTGCAACGAAAGCCTTCGCACACGGCGCAAGCTTCGGCCCGCTCGCGCGGTATGTTCGAGACCTCTCGCTGCTTTACCGCGTCCTCGCCGGAAACGCGACACAGATTGATACAACTGAAATCGAAACAAGTGCTCAAGCAAAGCAGCGCAACAAACTGCACGGCGAACGTGTGGCGTGGTATGCGCATGACGGAGTGTCCGTTGTGACAGACGAAACGCTTGGAGCTGTGCTGGCGGCAGCGCGTGCGCTCGGGCAAGCGGGCATGATTGCGTTCGAGGCACAGCCGCCCGGCGTCACGCGCGCGCCGGATTTATGGGCTGAACTGTTCCAACAAACTGCATCTGATAATTTGCGCGAGCTATATTCAGGCCGCGAAGACGACGCAGGCGGATTCGTGCGCGCGGTGCTTTCTTCGCGGGCAAATGCGACGCCGCCACAGCACGCGCCGGAAAAACTCCTTGCCGCGCAACGTGAACAGACTGCTCTGCGCGAAACATTGCTCGAATGGATGAAGCAGACGCCGCTTATCATCGCGCCCGTCGGAGCCGTCCCAGCCTATCCGCACGACACGCGCCGCGTGACCGTCGGCGATTCCTCGCAGAGCGTTTTTCGATGCTTGAGTTACGCGCAAACTTACAATGTGTTCGGCTTGCCATGCGTCTCGATACCGGCGGGACGCACACGCGAAAACTTGCCCGTCGGCGTGCAAATAATTGGCCGCCCGTTGATGGAAGAAGAAGTTTTAACTGCCGCCGCAATCATCGAAGAATCTCTCGGCGGTTGGCAGCCGCCTGCGAATCTTTCTGCATAGCTTGTGATAAAGAAAATTTTGCCACAGAGACACAGAGCAAATCATCGATAAGAGAATACATATAAAAAGAGAAACGCATCAAAGGGAACATCTCTTACCACCTTTCCTAATCTCCGTGCCTCTGTGTCTCTGTGGCTAGTCTGAATCGCATTTTCGGCAAAAGAATGCGAAGATGAGCGAAATTCATTTGGAAAAATAAGAGAGTTAATGCCGCAAACACCCCACGTCGAAAAACATTTTACGGCCAGCGAAGTCGTGCGCGATATTGTGATCGGCATGGCAGACGGCTTGACCGTGCCGTTTGCGCTCGCTGCAGGGTTGACGGGCGCAATCAATTCTTCGGGCATCATCATTACGGCGGGATTCGCGGAGATTGCCGCCGGATCGATTGCGATGGGACTCGGCGGTTATCTCGCCGCCAAAAGCGACGCCGAACATTATGCGAGCGAGCGGGTGCGCGAAGAACTCGAAGTCGTCGAAAAACCGAAGGCGGAGATGGCTGAAGTCGCGGAGGTCTTTCGTGAGTACGGTCTAGGCGGCCACGAGATTGCGCCGATTCTCAAAAACTTTCAGAGCCGCCCGAAGGCATGGGTAGATTTTATGATGCGCTTTGAACTCGGCCTCGAAGAACCCCAACCGAAACGCGCGCGCAACAGTGCTTTAACAATTGCCGGATCATACATCGCGGGCGGGCTTATCCCGCTGGCTCCTTATCTCTTCATTGCGCACGCGCCGGATGCGCTCTGGCTCTCTGTGCTTGTGACGCTCGTTGCCTTGTTCATCTTCGGCTACGTCAAGGGAACATTCACAGGCACGCGGCCTTTCCGCAGCGCGCTGCAAACAACACTGATCGGCGGATTAGCGGCGGCGGCGGCGTTCACTATCGCGCGCGCTATTTCGTAGCACAATCGGCTGTCACTTCATCGCGGAATCTACGTCGCGCGCTTTCGTTCGCCGCGCGCCATTTCGTGATATTCTAAGTCCAACTTGTCTAAACGAATCGACTCTCTCGCGCGAACTCATGCGTTTCTCTTTTGACGGAGGTTTATCATGGGAACTCTAATCTTTTTCATGTTCATTGCCATCGCGCTGCTCGTCGTTGCAGCGAAGACACTCAGGATCGTGCCGCAGGCGACGGTGATGCTCGTCGAACGCTTCGGGCGCTTCGATAAAATCGCGGCCAGCGGACTCAATATCCTCGTGCCGTTCCTCGATAAACCGCGCGCCGTTTACTGGACAGGCACGCGCCCCGGCATTACTTCGATTGATTTGCGCGAACAGTTCATAGACTTGCCGCCGCAGCCCGTGATTACGCGCGATAACGTCACGATTCACGTTGACTCGGTTGTTTACTGGCAGATCACAGACCCCGTCAAAAGCGTTTACGAAGTCGCTGATTTGCTCGGCGGCATCGTGCAATTAACGATCACGGGAATGCGCGCCGTGATGGGCGACATGGATTTGGATCACACGCTTTCGCAGCGCGACCAGATCAACGCCAAGCTGCGCATTATTCTCGACGAAGCAACGGACAAATGGGGCGTCAAGGTAACGCGCGTTGACGTAAAGAATATCAACCCGCCGGAAGATGTGCGCCTGACGATGGAAAAACAGATGACCGCAGAGCGCACGCGCCGCGCCCTCGTGCTGCAAGCCGAAGGCGACAAGCAGGCGGCAATCACGCGCGCGGAAGGCGAGAAGCAAGCGGCGATCACGCGCTCTGAAGGTGAAAGGGAATCCGCGATCCTGCAAGCTGACGGTGCGGCGCAGGCGCGTCTTCGCGCGGCGTCGGCTGAATCGGAAGCCATCGCACGCATCGCGCAGGCAATGGAAGGTCACGGCAATCCCGCGCAGTATTTAATCACCGCGCGCTACATCGAAAGCTTGAAGGAGATGACGCGCGGCAACAACTCGAAGGTAATCTTCATGCCTGTGGAAACATCCGGCATGTTGTCGAGCATCGGCGCGGTCAAAGAAATGTTCGCTGAAACAGGCGAGAAGCGCGCGAATCAGAACGACAACCCGCCATCGAACAACTCACCCACTGTACCGCCCAGACAACTGCCGACGTAGGCCTGTTATCAATTTCGTCGCTGTTCCAGAAAACTAAAAAGATCATGAAGAATCTGCCGGACGGTTTATTCCTACCTTGATCTTTCAAGTTGTAATGTGGAATTACAAACCACGGGTTTGAACAAGATATAGAGAAAGAAAATGAGAGAAATCGAAGCGCAAACCGCTGCAACTAAAAATTTGAATAAATCGGGTATTCCGTCGGACGGACTACTGAGCAAAGTTCCGCAGATCACGGTGTTTTTCTGGATTATCAAGGTTTTATGCACGACAGTCGGCGAAACCGCTTCGGATTTCCTGAACGTCAACCTCGGTCTCGGTCTGAACGGCACAGCCGTCGCCGCCGGAATTTGTCTGGCGATTGTTCTCTTTTTCCAATTTAGGGCAAAAAAATATATTCCCGCGATTTACTGGCTGACTGTCGTGCTGATCAGCGTTTTCGGCACTCTGATTACGGATATTCTGACCGACAGCATCGGCTTTCCGCTCGAAGCCAGCACCGTTATTTTTAGTGTCGCGCTGGCGATCACATTTGCCTTGTGGTATTTCAAAGAAGGAACGCTCTCAATCCATTCCATTTTCACTACCAAAAGAGAGGTTTTCTACTGGTTAGCCATTCTTTTCACCTTTGCTCTCGGGACGGCGACGGGTGATTTGATGGCGGAAAAACTCGGACTCGGTTATCTAGTCACGGGATTGATCGTTCTCGGAATCATCGCTGCTGCGGGAATCGCCTGGCGTTTCGGACTTGATGCGGTGCTGGCATTCTGGATCGCTTATATTCTCACCCGTCCGCTCGGAGCCTCGCTCGGCGACTATCTCTCTCAATCTCAAGCCAACGGAGGACTAGGACTCGGCGCGACGGTCACGAGTGCCGTCTTTCTCGGCGCAATTCTTGCGATTGTCATATATCTGGCGATGACTCAAAGGGATTTTATTGCCGACGAGAAACAGGACGATGTGACGGAAAGAAGAAAATCGAGCGTTGGCTGGCAGGTCGCGGCGGTTGTCGCGCTGTTTCTGATCGTCGGCATCGGCGGTTATTACCTGCGGCAATCACAGCTCAGAAATCAGGCGGCGGCATCGGTTTCACCGACCGCGCCGCTCGGCGATCTGACTGCTTTCAAAACCATCGCCGATGATATGCTCAAACTTGTGCATTCCGGTGATTTGTCTGGTGCAAAATCGAGAGCGGATGATCTGGAAACAGCCTGGGACAATAATCAGGCGCGACTTCGCCCGATGAATGAACAAAAATGGACGTTAATGGACGGAGCGATTGACGATGTTCTGAAGAAAGTTCGCGCCGTTCAACCAAACGCCGGAGCGAGCGGAGCGTCGCTCGAATCATTCATTAATGTAATGAACAACCTCGGCAAACAGGATTCAAAACCGCAGACGGCAACGCCCGTCGCGGTTTCTTCAAACAAGCCGTTGGGAGACCTTTCCGCCTACCGTAAAATCGCCGAAGATATGTCGCGGCTGGTCAAAGCCGGTGATCTGACGAGCGCAAAATCAAGAGCTGGAGATTTGGAGTCGGCGTGGGACAATGCTCAACCAAAACTACGTCCGATGAATCAAGAAAAGTGGACGGTGATGGACAATGCGATTGATGATGTCCTGAAGAAAATTCGCTCCGGTCAGCCGAGTGCTGCCGCAAGCAGTTCTTCTCTCGATTCATTGATCGGCGTGATCAATAATCTAGATAATCAAAAGTAAGCAAATTTTTAGAACAAAGTATATTTAGAGATGTCGCCGTAAAGCGAATAAACTTCGGGCGATTTTTTATTTACTGATCGAACTTCTCATCTACTGCTGTTGCTGCGTTGACGCGGCGCGAAGCGAGCCGTTACAATTCGCGCGTTTGGTTGAACTGCCACAGGAGCTTTTTGGTCACGTCAACTCACGCGCATGATGCCGCTTTCGCAAAGGAATAATCGAACATGATCGCGCCCTGCCGCAAGTTTTTTGCGCGCGTTTGCTTTGTCGCGTTGCTCTTTGTCGCCGCGAGTTTCGTTCACGCGCGCGCGCAGCAGCGTCCGCTGTTGACAGAAGACGTGGATATTATTCCGCCGGGTTCCGTGCGGCTCGAATTAGGCGTGGACTTTTTGCAGCGCCAGCGATTTCCCGTCTCCGGTTTGACGGGCGATTTAACGCGCGTCGGCGTCATCGGCATCAACGTCGGGCTGTCGCCGAATGTCGAAGTACAGCTCGACGGCGTCGCGCAAAACTTTTTGAGCATCAATTCCAGAACACAGACTTCTCCGATTCCCTTGAGCGTCGCGGCAAACGCCACCTCGACGAATGATGTCGGCGACTTTATGCTCTCGACGAAAATCAAGATTAGAAACGAAACTGCACGCTCGCCGTCGCTAGGCTTTCGCTTCGGCGTGCAATTGCCCAACTCGAATCAGGCGCGGGGCATCGGCGTTAATCAAACGAACGCTTTCGGCTCTGTGCTTTTCGGTAAAAAATTCGGGCAGGACGGGCGCCTTAATACCTTCGCCAATCTAGGCGTTGCGATTTTGAGCGCGCCCACCGTTTTGTTTTCGCAGAACGACGTATTTACTTACGGCTTCGCAGGTATCTACCGCTTCAACAACCAGCTCAACTTCGCGGGCGAGATCAACGGGCGCGCTAATACTCGTCCGGGAACGGGGCCGCTCGGAACCGAATCGCAATCCGAAGGGCGCTTCGGCGTGCAGTACAAGGCAAGCGGTCTGCGCTTTGATTTCGCGGGTATCGCTGGCCTCACGAAATACAGCCCGCGCACAGGCGTTACGTTCGGCGTCACATACGATTCGCCGGTCATCTTCGCTCCCGCCAAATAAGCTAAACAAGCGACGCCGTGCATTGAAAGTCAATTGCAGATAAAGTTTGCCGGGAGAGTGTGTGCAGACAATCGTTCCCACCGCACGCGCGCATCCCTGACACGCCGATACGTCCTTTGACACGCGTGCGGCTCTGCTTCTATTATCAAAAACTTTGCATCGCACAATCTTTGCTTCCGTGCGCCTGCCTTCAGCGAAGAGAGGGAAGCGCCGTAATGCTTCGTCGAAGGCTGTCGCTTTATGTTTGATTGGTTACGCGTCGCCGCCGAGTGGCTTCAGCAATTTATCGTGAGCGTGCCGATGCATGTGGCTGCGCCCGCGATGATCGTCATTGGCGCGCTCGATTCCTCGCTGCTCTCGCTTCCCGAAATCAACGATTATCTCGTCGTGGTGCGCTGTCATAGAGACTTCGGCGCAGTCTTTTATTTTCCGCTTTTCGCTGCCTTCGGTTCTGTCATCGGCTGCCTTTTGCTGTACACGCTGATGCGGCGCGGCGGTCAAGCAGTTTTGCGCGCGCGTTTTAGCCCGGAAAACATCGAGCGGGTCGAACGCGTTTACGCGCGCTACGGTTTTCTGGCGATTGCGATTCCGGCGCTTCTGCCGCCGCCGATGCCCTTCAAGATTTTCGTCGCCACGGCGGGCGCGCTCGAATATCCGCGCTGGCGTTTTATTATTACGGTGATGATCGCGCGCTCCCTTCGTTACTACATAGAAGGCGTGCTCGCGGTTTTTTACGGCGAAGCCGTGCTGCGGTTTTTGAAGGACAACGGCATGGCGATAATGAGCGTCGTGACAGCCGCCGCGCTCATCGCACTTGTCATCTATTTGTTCTCGACGCGCAAGCGTGAAGCAATTAAATCGCCTCAAACAAGCGCGCCGGAAATCACGCGCAGCGAACACGAACAAACAACGCGCAGCGAGCATGAACAAACGCCCGCGATTGAAAGGATAGATTCACAAAAGTGAAATGGCTGCTGCGTAAAATCTCGAATGGGCTGGGTGTCGTGTCGGGGTATCTGGTCGCTTACGGCGCGTTCGGTTTATTCTCGATTGCGCTGCTCGACTCGCTTTTTCTTCCGCTGCCGAGCGGGACGGATGCCGTGATGCTGCTGCTTGCGGTTGCGCGCCCGCAGTGGATGGTATTTTATGCGTTGTCGGCAACGCTCGGCTCCGTTATCGGCTGCGTCATGCTGTACCACATTTCGCAGCGCGCGGGCAGTCGCGCGCTCTCGCGCTTTTCACAGGAGAAGCAGCAGCGCGTTAAGGAATTGATTGACCGCTACGATGTGCTTGCGGTGCTCGTCGCGTGCCTTCTGCCGCCGCCGTTCCCGTTCAAGCTCGTGGTCATCTCGGCGGGCGTGTTTCGCTTTAACGTGTGGCGCTTCGCGTTAGCGATTGCGGCGGGACGCCTTTTCCGTTTTATGCTCGAAGGCTATCTGGCGATTCGTTACGGCGAACAAGCGAAGGAAGTGCTCGCGCAGTATTACCCCGTCATCGGCCTCTGCCTTGCCGTGCTTGCGCTGCTAATCTTCGTCGGGCGCAATCTGTGGCGGCGCAGAACGGCGAACGCCGAAGCCTGAACCCGAAGACTTGAAAACGTTTCAGTGCTGCCGCCATTCTGCTTTACGCTATTACCGGTAACGATTGACAGGCGCCTTGTGTTTGATGTACAAAGCACTTGGCAATATAAAGCGAATGTTGTTTGACAGGAAGGTTACCGGGAATCATGGTGGCGCAGGCGAAACTCGCGCGCGGCAGCGAGATTATTGACGCCGTGTTTGTCGAGGCGTTCGAGCATGTGTATGAAAATCCCTGCGGTAGCGAGCGCGTCGCCCGCCGCGCGATGGCGATTTCGGATTGAAATATCGAAATGTTCCGCCACCGTGTGCAGGCGATAATTAACGAGGCCGGGAACAATCGAGCGCGACAATCGAACGGTGCATAAATGCGAATTAGCCATCCGGCGTCCGGGAAAGACGCGGCCTATTTCGTGATTCAAAAAACGCACATCGAACGAAGCATTATGCGCGACGAGCACAGCATCGCTCGCAAATTCGAGCCAGCGCGGAGCGACATCGACAAAGCGCGGGGCGTTTTTGACCATCGCGTTGGTAATGCCCGTTAGTTCGACGATAAACGGCGGGATATTCGTTTCTGGATTGACGAGCGTTTGAAATTCCGCGACGACTTGTCCGCCGCTGATGCGGTAAGCGCCGATTTCCGTGACGCGGCAGGGAGGAGTTTTCGCGCCGGTTGTTTCGAGATCGACGACGACGAAATCCGCTTCGCGTAAGCTGCGCGTTTCAGCGTCGTCGCAGGTAATCTCGACAATGGAATCATCTAGAATGCGCAGCCGCCCATCGTCTTTAATGAGATCATTGAGCACCATCGCGGCGAGTTCCGCATCTGCATCGGAAAGCTTGAGCACGATGTCGACAATCTCTGTTGCGGGCGCGCGTCCGCCGCAGGCACGAAGGCTGTCTATGACTTCCTGCACGAGGGCGGAATCGGACACGAGGTTGCTAAAGGCTTGCATCGTCGAACATTGTAACGCGCGCGCGGCGTGTTAGAAAAGCGGAGGTCAAAGGATTTGCGTGACGAAGAGGTGATCGAAAGATTCAAACGCACGGGCGCGCTGCTCGAAGGCCACTTTCAGCTTTCGAGCGGTTTGCACAGCACAGAGTATCTGCAATGCGCGCTCGTGCTGCAATATCCTGCGGAGGCGGAAGCGTTCGGGCAGGCGCTCGCCGAAGAATTCAAAGGACAGGGCATCCAGACGGTGGCAGCACCTGCTATCGGCGGCCTCGTTATCGGCTATGAAGTTGCCAGACATTTGGGCGCGCGCTTTCTCTGGACTGAACGTGAAGGCGGGAGCATGACGTTGCGGCGCGGTTTCAGTTTGCGCGCGGGCGAAAGCGTGCTCGTCGTCGAAGATGTCATTACGACAGGCGGCTCGACGCGCGAAACAATCGAAGCTTTGCGCGCGGCAGGCGGGCGCATCGTCGGCGCGGCTTCGATCATTGACCGCTCGCAGGGACGCGCAGACGTTGGCGTGCCGCGCGTCGCGCTCGCCACACTCAATGTTCCCGCCGTCGCGCCGTCGGCATGCGAAGCGTGCGCGCGCGGCGAAGCAGTCGTGAAACCGGGAAGCCGTAAGACAGTTTTCAGTTCTTAGTTTTCAGCAAAGGCTGTTAACTGAAAACTAAGAACTGAAAACTGAAAACTGATCTATGAATTACAGGCTGACGTTGCAGTATGACGGAACGGATTTTCATGGCTGGCAAATGCAGCGCGTCACAGGCGAGCGGAGTGTGCAGGGCGAGTTGGCGCGCGCGTTGTGTTTGATTGACGGGCGCGATGATGTGCAGATGCACGGCGCGGGACGCACGGACGCGGGCGTTCATGCGTTGGCACAGGTAGCGAACGTCCGAATCGAACGTGAGATTGCGCCGGATAAATTGCGGGCGGCGATGAATGGAAATATCGGGCGCGATGTGCGCGTGACGAAAGTTGAAATTGTGCCGGACGATTTTCACGCAAGGTTTTCGGCGCGCGGCAAGACATATCGTTACAGCATTTTCAACGCGCCTTATCTGTCTCCGTTCTGGGCGCGGTATGCTTTGCACGAAGCGCGTGCGATTGACGTTGATCGAATGCAAAAAGCTGCAAAGTTATTTTTAGGTGAGCACGATTGGACGGCCTTTTCGTCTGCGCAAGCGGATGTTGCGACGCGCGTGCGGACGATTACGATGCTGGAAGTGACAGAGCGCTACAGCGTGCGCGGGCAGGGAAGTTTGATAAACATTACGGCGAGCGCGAACGGGTTTTTGCGTTACATGGTGCGTTCGATTGCAGGCACTTTGCTGGCGGTCGGGCGCGGAGAAATCGAACCCCAAACAGTTGAGCTGGCGATCAGAAACGGCGCGCGTGAGTTGGCGGGCGCAACCGCTGCGGCGCACGGTTTGACGCTCCTCAAAGTGCATTACGATTGACATGCTTTGTGCGAGCGGTAAGAATGTGCGCGCGTTTACAAGGGAAAGAGCAAAGATAAAATTGCGCCGCCGAGTAATCTTTGTAGTCTTTGTTTTGATTGTTGTTTCTACCCATTATATCCTTTGATTTTGGCTTTAGAAATGCTCGCTGATTTTGCTGAAGTTGTGGAAAAGGGAACGCGCGAGGAACTGCTGTTGGCGGGACTCGCGTGGGATCGTTTGCCGCGCCATATAGCGATTATCATGGACGGCAACGGGCGCTGGGCGGCGCGGCGCGGGCAGACGCGCATCGCAGGGCATCGCGCCGGAGTCGAAGCGGTTCGCGCGGCAGTCGATACGGGCGCGCGCCTTGGTTTGGGCGCGCTGACGCTCTACGCTTTCTCGACCGAGAATTGGAAGCGCCCGCGTCTTGAAGTCGATGCGCTGATGCGTATGCTGAAGCGTTATCTGCATCTCGAACTCGATGAAATTCACAAACAGAACATACGCTTTCAAGCCATCGGGCGCACGGATGAATTACACCGGAGCGTCCGGCGCGAACTGGATAAGGCAACCGACAAGACAGCCGAAAATACAGGCATGATTTTAAGCGTCGCGCTCAACTACGGCGGGCGCGCGGAGATTGTCGATGCCGCGCGCGCGGCAATGTCGCTCATGCTAAAAGAAAACTTGACGCCCGAAGATTTGACCGAAGAACGCCTCGCGCAGGAACTCTATACGCGCGATTTGCCGGAACTCGATTTGCTCATCCGCACAAGCGGCGAAATGCGTATCTCGAACTTTTTGTTGTGGCAAACGGCCTACAGCGAAATCTACGTTACGGAAACTCTTTGGCCTGATTTTCGTCGCGTGCATTTATTAGAAGCCATCACAGATTTTCAGCGCCGTGATCGCCGCTTCGGTGGCTTGAAACTCGTCGCCAACGCAAAATGAAGAGCAGTATTCAGAAGTCAGCAGACAGGAGTCAGAATGAAGGAGTGACGATGATTGCATTCACATTCATAACACATGCTTTCTGTATTTATTCTGTCTCCTGACTTCTAATTACACATGTCTCGAATCATAACCGCTCTAATCGCCCTGCCGATTCTCGTCGCGTCAATCTTGATTGAATCGCTTGCGCCGCTGTTCGTTTTGCTGGCGCTGGCGGCGATGGTGCTGGCGTTGTACGAGTTTTGGTTTCTCGCGCGCAAAGGCGGAATGAAGCCGGACGTGGTTGTGGGATACGCGGGCGCGGCGGCGATCTTCACATCGTTTTATTTCAACGAGCCGGAATTGATGACCGTCATTTTGCCTTTGCTGGTAATCGCGGCGCTCGCGGCGGCAATGCTGCGCGGCGCGCCCTTCGATAAGATGATGGCGTCCGTCGGAGCGACGATGCTCGGCGTGCTGTATGTTGCGTTTCTCGGCGGGCATCTGCTCGCATTGCGCGTCGGGTTTCGCCAGACGCTTGCGGCGCAATTGTTATCATTCTTTTTTCTCGTCATTATGGGTTCGGATACGGGCGCGTATTACACGGGCAGAAATTTGGGACGGCACAAGCTTGCGCCGAACATAAGTCCGGGAAAAACTTGGGAAGGCGCGGCGGGCGGAATGCTGGCGAGTTTGCTGTTAGCCGCGCTCGCGCATTTCTGGTTTTTTCGTGAATTGAATTTAGGAGTCGCGCTTCTGCTGGCGGCGCTGATGAACGTGCTCGGCGTCGCCGGAGATTTAACTGAGAGCGCGCTGAAACGCGGTGCGGGCGCGAAGGATGCGGCGCAGATTTTGCCCGGACACGGCGGGCTGCTCGACAGGCTCGATAGCTTGCTCTTCAACGCGCCGCTTATCTATTACTTCGGACGCTTGTACTTTAAGCAGTGAGCAGTGGACGGTGGTCAGTTAAAATCGACCTCTGAACGATGTTCGTTGAGCATCGATTCCCGTTTACCGCTCACTGAAATTACTGCTCACTGACCACTTTTTTATGTCCAAGGGAATTGCCGTTTTAGGTTCGACAGGTTCAATCGGCTGCAATACTTTGCGCGTGGTTGAATCTCTCAGCAATTCGTTCCGCATAGTGGCGCTCGGCGCAGGGCGCAACATGGAGCGGTTGGCGGAGCAGATCGCGCGCCATAATCCCGAAGTCGTTTCTGTTGAAACAGATGAATGCGCGTCGAGGCTCGCGCGGTTGTTGCATGAGCGTAAGGTGAAAGCGCCGAGAGTTTCAGTGAATAATCTCGTCGAAGTTGCGACGCATGAGCGGGCGGAGATTGTGGTTTCGGCGACGGTCGGCGCGGTTGGCTTTGTGCCGACTTTGCGCGCGCTCGAAGCGGGAAAACGCGTCGCGCTCGCCAATAAGGAAACGCTGGTGATGGCAGGGGAATTGATGACGCGCGCGGCTGAACAATCGGGCGCGGAGTTGCTGCCGGTTGATTCCGAGCACAATGCTTTGCATCAATGCTTGCGCGGCGAAAAGCTTACGGAAGTGCGTAGGCTTGTGCTGACGGCATCCGGCGGGCCGTTTCGCGGGAAAAGCCTTGAAGAGATTGAAGCGGCGACAATCGCGGAAGCGCTGCATCATCCGACTTGGAACATGGGCGCGAAGGTCACGATTGATTCGGCGACGCTGATGAACAAAGGCCTCGAAGTCATCGAAGCGCGCTGGTTGTTCGGCTTCGACGCGGATCACATAGGCGTGCTCGTACATCCTGAATCAATCGTGCATTCGATGATCGAACTTGTGGACGGCTCCGTGATTGCGCAGATGGGCGTCACGGATATGCGGCACGCGATTCAGTATGCTTTGACGTACCCGTTGCGCAGGCCTTGCGCGCTCGCGCCGCTCGATTTGACGAAAATGGGAGCGCTCCATTTTGAAGCGCCGGACATGGAACGCTTCCCCTGTCTTGCGCTGGCGTATCGTGCCTTGCGCGAAGGCGGCACGTTGCCTGCGGCAATGAACGCGGCAAACGAAGAAGCCGTGCGCGCTTTTTTGGACGAGCAAATTAATCTCGCGGACATCGCGCGCGTCATCGCGGAAGTGATGAACAATCACCAGACGAAACCCGTCAGCGACCTTGCGACAATCATCGAAGCCGACGAAGGAGCGCGGCAAGCGGCGCATCTTGCCATTCAAAGTTTAACGCAAAAGCCGCGCGCTTCCGCAAGGCACGGTGTTTGACGCTTGCCGCGCGCCACGCGTACACTCTTTTGTTTGGTGCAACGAGGCTGCACGGTTGCGCCTCTAAGCGTTTGAGTGAAAGCCGATTATCTATTTTATCTATCAGCAAGGTGACGTGAAAGCTTGATGTATTACATAAATCTTTTTCTGCCGTTTCTCTTTATTCTCGGTTCCGCCGTGATTCTTCACGAGTTCGGGCATTTCATCGTGGCGAAGCTTTTGGGAATGCGCGTCGAAACGTTTTCCTTCGGCTTCGGCCCGCGCCTGTTCGGGCATAAATGGGGGCCGACGGATTACCGCGTTTCGCTCGTGCCGCTCGGCGGCTACGTCAAGCTCGGCGGCGACGAATCGAACGCGCCGATTGAAGGCGAAGGCGAAGTGAACGTGCCGGAAGCGGAGCGTTTCGATTTGCGCCCGCGCTGGCAAAAATTTCTGGTGATGATCGCCGGGCCTGTGATGAACATTTTGACGGCGCTCGCCATTCCGTTTATCGCCGCAATGATGTACGGCATTGCGCCCGCGCCCGCGCCGGTTGTCAGTCAACTCAAACAGGGCGGCGCTGCCGAAGTCGCCGGACTCAAAGCGGGCGACCGCATCGTTGCCATCAACGGCACGAAGAATCCGACGTGGGATCGCATTTACGGCGACGCGTATCTCTCGCCCGAACGCCCGCTGCCCTTAACAATCGAGCGCGACGGTCAGCAACTTCAAATCGCCATCAAGCCTGCGAAGCGTGTTCAGAAAGGCGAAGTCGGCGGCGATTTAGAGTTCACGCCGGACTTCGGCGTGGTGCCCGTGTTCGTTGACGGAGTAGAAGCAGGAGCGCCCGCTGCCGAAGCCGGTTTGCAACCCGGTGACCGCTTGCTTGCCGTCAATGGCGAACCCGTGCGCGACCCGACGCAGATGACGGATTTTATACAGCAGCACAAATCAGCGCCGCTTCGTTTGACGGTTGCGCGCGGCAGCGAACGCGTGGAATTGACGGCGCAGACGCGTATGCTCTCTGACGGAACCGAGCGGCTCGGCTTCAAGCCGCGCTCCGACGAGACGCTCGAAAAAGTCGGCGCGCCCGCAGCCTTCTCGTATGCGGTCAATCGCAATCTGGAAATACTGCGCATCACGGGCAAAGCGTTCGGGCAAATTTTCAGCGGTCAGCGTGCGGCGCGCGACACTCTGGCGGGGCCAATCGGCATCGCGCGCATGTCCGCGCAGGTGGCGAACGAAGCGGGCTGGGCTGGCATCTTCGGGATGCTCGGATTCTTAAGCTTGAGCCTAGGCATTTTCAATTTATTGCCGATCCCTGTGCTCGATGGCGGCGCGATTTTTATTTTGTTCCTCGAAGCGACGCTCGGCGTCATCGGCCTTACTTTGTCAATGGCGGTGCGCGAGCGTATTCAGCAAGTCGGTTTTGTTCTAATCATGCTGCTGATGATTTTCGTTATCAGTAACGATCTGCTGAAACTCGTTTCTCAATGGCGCACAGTGCCGAGCGAAAGACCTGCGGCAAGCGCGCCGAAGTAAAAGGTGAAAAGCATTTTCCATGCGAAAAAGCAGAGTTGTTAAAGTTAAAGATTTGATGGTCGGCGGCGGCGCGCCCGTCTCCGTGCAGTCGATGACGAAGACGGACACGACGGATGTGGGTGCTACCGTCGCGCAGATCGAAGAACTCGTGCGCGCGGGTTGCGAGATCGTTCGCATCGCAGTGCCGGACAAAGACGCCGCCGTTGCGCTCAAGGAAATCAGACAGCGCGTGCCGGATGTGCCGCTCGTCGCGGATATACATTTTCATTACAAGCTGGCGCTCGCCGCACTCGACGCGGGCATTGATAAGTTGCGCCTTAATCCCGGCAACATCGGCGCTGTGGAGCGCGTGCGGGAAGTAACGCGCGCCGCTCAATCGCAGAACGTTCCGATTCGCATCGGCGTTAACGGCGGCTCGCTCGAAAAGGATTTGCTGGCGAAGTACGGCACGGCGACGCCCGAAGCGATGGTCGAATCCGCCTTGCGCCACATACGCATCCTCGAAGATTTAGAGTTTTACGACATCATCGTGTCGCTCAAAGCTTCAGACGTTCATCGCACCGTTGCTGCTTATAGACTGCTCGCCGAAAAAGTCGATTATCCTTTGCACTTGGGCGTGACCGAAGCGGGTTCTGCCTTTAGCGGCACGATCAAATCCGCCATCGGTTTAGGCATACTCCTGCACGAAGGCATCGGCGACACGATTCGCGTGTCCTTAGCCGCAGAGCCACAGGAAGAAGTGCGCGTCGCGTGGGACATTCTGAAATCGCTCGATCTTCGCAAGCGCGGCGTGACAGTCGTCGCGTGCCCGACATGCGGACGCCTTGACGTTGATAATTTCGTCGGCATCGTGACGGAGATAGAGCGCCGCTTGCAGCACATCGAAGAACCTTTGCATCTGTCTGTGATGGGCTGCGCGGTGAACGGGCCGGGCGAAGCGCACGATTCGCGCATCGGCGTGACCTTCGGGCGCAACGTCGGCATGATTTACAAAGAAGGCGTGCCGCTTCGCAAAGTCGCGGGCGTGGATGTCGTCGAAGAATTCGTCAGGGAAGTCGAAGCGCTCGTCGCGGCGGAACGACAAGAACCCGCGCCCGAACTCGTTTCGATTACAAGGTAAGCAAGCGACGCATCAAGCATAAAATTTGAAACGGGCGGCTTCCTGAAAAGGATGTCGCCCGTTTTGTTGTGGCAAATTTATTTGAGCAAAGGTAAAGGCGGTCGAGTTGAATAGTTGTTAGGAGCGCCCTGAGTATAAACAACTGCAAATGATTTAAGGACGCTGCAAGTTGATCTTGCTTTTCAATAGCTCTTCCCCTGCTGAAAATCTCTCTTGCTCTGGTCGCTTTTGAACTTCCTCGTGGATCAAAGCTAATAACTGTTTACCTTCATCGGTTAGATAATAAATAGCCTCAGCATCATACGGAAGATTTTCGCGAGTTGTCTTTTCCACTAAACCGTTTTCGATCAACACCTCAACAACGTATGCTTCAGTATCGAAAAGACTTTGTTTCTCGGTGGGAGGAACTAGCAATAGGGTTGGGCCATTTGATGGATGGATTAGAAAAACTGTGTATCCCAAGCCCAACGCATGATAGACCTTCCAGACATCAGTTTCGTAATTTGCCTGATAGTTGACTGGGCCAATTATAGTCATAACATTCTCCTTTACCGCGATCATGTGCGAAGCGCCTAATTACGATTTATACTTCAGTCGTCGGTGTATCGTTTGGCGCAACGGCGGGCGATGTGTTGGTTAAATACTTAATCAAAATCACTTCGTTGTGGCTCTCGTTGTAGATCATTTCGTCAACCATTTCGCGGGCGATGAGAATGCCGAAGCCGCCGGGACGCAGGCCTTTTTCTTCGCGTATTTGTTCGTGGTGCATCGGGTCGTGCGACGGATTGCTGACCGCCGCGTGTTCCAGTTTGTCGAAGGTGAAACCGCTGCCGGGGTCTTTGATGCGGTAGAGCACAATGCGCGGCGAATGCAGATAGCCGACTTCGACGAATTGGCGCGCATCGTTTTTGCCTCCGTGCTCGATGGCGTTGCGCAGCATTTCGCGGAAAGCATAAGTGATATTTTCGCGCGTCTTCGGCTCGATGTCTGTTTTCAATTGCGTCATGATGCGTTCGAGCGGGCCGATGGCGGCGAGGTCGCACGGCACGCGCAGTTCGATCCATTCGGGACGCGCCGAAAGCACTTCGATGCGTATGTCCTGCGGCGATAGATCGAAGACGGCTTTGACGGCGCTCAACAGTTCGCCCAGATCGAAGGGCTTCGCCAGAAAGTCGCACGCATGATCGCGTAGCGCCGTGATCGCCGTGTCGGGCGTGGAACTCGCGGTCATCACAATCACATGCAGCTCGTTGTTGCCAGCGCGCAGGCGCGATAGCATTTCGAGGCCGTCCATGCGCGGCATCATAATGTCCAGCAGCGCAAGGTCGATGTTTTCCTTGGCGATCATTTCCAGACCCTCGAAGGCATCGTGCGCCGAAAGCGGATCGTAGCCTTCGCGCGCGAGCGCAAAGCACACGAGGTCTTGCAATTCCTGATCGTCATCCACCACTAATATCTTTTTTGCCATAAAATTTTCCGCGAAGGCTTCGCTGAAATGTCGAAGCGCCCGTTTAGTTGTTCGCCATTTGTAGAAAGAGATTGTCTGTGGCGACTTTGCGATTGACGTTGACGATTAATTGCCCGCGCAATGTTTCAATGTTTGACAGCCATCCGGCGATGCGGCGGCTCGATATGTTCTTGCTCAATTGAGAGAGTTGCGCGCGTATGTCTTCGTTGACGAGTTGCGCTTCGTTGACAGGTTTCTCTTCGTCGGCACTCAAAGCGAGCATCCACACATCGCGCAGCAATGTTTCCAGAGCATTGAGACGCGATTCATATTCGTCTTTGTGTTTGGCGTCCGTCCATTCCTCGCTGGCGCGCAAAAGTCGCGCTTGATCCGCTCGCGGCGTGAGCGCTCCGACTATTTCGAGCAGCGCATCGCGGCGCGCCCTGTAAGTTTTGGCGTCGAGCGCAATGGCGCGCCCGATGCTTCCTTGCGAAGCACGCGCCAGCAAACGCGCGTCCGCCGCTTCCATTTTTTTATCGCTTGATAATAAATATTTTTCAATCTCGGCAACGGTCAAGGGAGCGAAGCGGATTGTCTGGCAACGTGAGCGTATGGTCGGCAAAAGCGCGGCGGGACGCGCCGTTAATAGAATCAAATGCGTGGTCTGCGGCGGCTCTTCGAGAGTTTTCAAAAGCGCGTTGGATGAAGCTTCATTCAATTGATCCGCGTCTTCGATGAGCAGCACGCGCGCCGCGCCTTCAAAGGGACGAAAGTTTGCTTCACGCTCGATCTCGCGCATCGGCGCGACGTGAATAAACCGCCCTGCGGGACGCACGAGGCCGACGTCAGGATGCTCGCTCCAGATGATTTTTTTGTTTTCTTCCTTATCGTCGAGCGGCGGGTACGCGATGCGTGTCACGCGCGCGCACGACGGGCAATTATCACAGCCTTCGACATCTTCGGGAGCGCGGCACAGCAATGCTTTTGCAAGTTCGAGCGCGAATAACTTTTTGCCGACGCCCGCTTCACCGGCAAAGCACAACGCGCCCGGCACGCGCCCCGCCAGCAGCATTCGCCGCAGAGTTTCCTTCACACGCTCGTTGCCGATTAATCGTTGGAACATAAAACAATTTTCAGGAGTCAGAAGTCAGGAGACAGAATAAAAGAAAGAAAGGAAGAAAGAAGGCATGAATGCAGGAAGCCACGAAGGTGCTGAACGAAGCCGGAACGCAATGAATGCTGACGCGATGAGTATGAACGCAATTGTTTTCGCTTCTTCATTCTGACTTCTGACTCCTGACTCCTGACTCCTGCCCTTCTATTATCCCGCGTTCTCGCAAAAACGGTAACACGATTTCCATCATGCGTGCGTAGGTTTCATCAATCGAGCCGCCCGCGTCGATGACTTGCACGCGCTGTGGTTCGGCGGCAGCGAGTTGCAAATAAGCTTGGCGCACGAGTTCGTGAAACGCTGCGTCTTCGGCGTCGAGGCGGTCTGCTTCCTGCGTTTGATGTGCGCGGCGGCGAGTGCGCGAAGTGCCTGTTTGAACGGGAAGATCGAAGACGAGTGTGATGTCCGGCATCAGCCCGCCGGTGGCGAGTTGAATTACTTCCGCGATCAACTGTGGTGAAAAGCCGCGTCCTGCGCCTTGGTAAGCAACGGTTGCGTCTGCGTAGCGGTCTGTCAGCACGATGCGCCCGGCTGCAAGCGCAGGCCGCACAAGCGCGCGGACATGCTGCGCGCGGTCGGCGGCGTAGAGCAGCAGTTCGGCGAGCGGATCAACCTGTTCGTGCGCGTCCAGAAGCGCGGCGCGCAGCCTGATGCCGAGCGGCGTGCCGCCGGGTTCACGCGTTGCCAGCACGTCTAAGCCGCGAGCTTGCAGATCATTTTCAAGGCGGCGCAGTTGCGTGGTTTTACCGCTTCCGTCAATGCCTTCAAAGCTGATAAACGTGCCGGACACTCGTGCCAAATTATTTTCGTTGGAAGTAGAATTTAAGGAAGAGCTTTCGAGCCGGAGGGATCGTTTGACGATGCGGCGGAATCCGAAACTGTTGTGTCCGCCGTGTGAAATACGCGCAGATCACCGCTCGCTCGCCGCGCGTGTGAAATGGTCGAGATGGCGTGCTTGAAGATCAACAACTCCTGCGAGCCTGATTCGAGCAGCATCGAAAATTTGTCAAAACTCTTGATGCGCCCGGAAAGCTTTGCGCCGTGCATCAAGTAAATCGTCACGGTGCTGCGTTCTCGGCGCACCGTGTTCAGGAAAGCATCTTGAATATTTTGGGGAGTCGGTTTGGGTTCCACCACAGTCTCCGGTCGGGTAAATAACAATTTCAGAGCGCGGCAATGTTTGACACATTAGATTACACTACGCCTCACAAATAACGCAAAAGAAAAAGTCGAAATGTCCGGCAACTAATGCCCGCAATTTTACGGCTTCCTCCTTCCTTACAATTCTTACTCTATTTCTGCAATTCTTTCAAAGACGCGCTTTTGTACTTGCGGGTCGTCGCCGAAGCCTTCGATCCATTCGGCGCCCGGCTCGTGCCGGAACCAAGACACTTGCCGTTTAGCGTAATGGCGCACGTCCAGCTTTGTTTGTTCGACGGCGCTCTCTAGTGTTCGTTCGCCGCGCAAGTATTCGACGACGCGGCGATAACCGTGCGCGCCGAGCGCATTGGATTCGGCAGGCACGCCGCGATTCAAAAGCCCGCGCACTTCCTCGACGAGGCCGTTGGCAAAATGCGCTTCGGCGCGTCGGTTGATGCGTTCGTAAAGTTCTGCGCGCGGCGGCGCAAGCGCAAAGACGCGAATGCGCGCGGCGAGCGCGGGCGGCAACGGGCGCGCGGGCAATTGTTCGGACAAAGTGCGGCGGGTTTGCAATCGGACTTCGAGCGCACGCTGCACGCGCGGCCAATCGCGTATATGCAGCGCAGCGGCAGATGCCGGATCGAGTTTGTGTAAAAGTTTGTGGAAATGTTCGAGGCCGCGCGTCGTGCGGAGCTTCGTCAAGCGCGCGCGCAAATCTTCGTTTGTCGGCGGTGACGGAAAAAAAGGCCGCCGCAGCGCGCGCAGATAAAAGCCCGTGCCGCCGACGATCAAGGCCATATGCCCGCGCGCTTCGATTTCTTCAATCGCCCGCGCCGCATCGCCCGCCCACTCGCCCGCCGTGTAATTGCGCGTGGGCGGCACAAAATCAATCAAGTGATGAGGGATGCCGCGCCGCTCGTGTACGGGAATCTTCGCTGTCGCAATTTCTATTTCGCGGTAAACCTGCACCGAATCGCAATTGATTATTTCGCCGCGAAGCCGCAGCGCCAATTCGATGCCGAGTTCGCTTTTACCCGAAGCCGTCGGCCCCGCGATAACGATGATCGGTCGCTCTGTTTGGTGGGAAATACTCACGCGCCGGAAAAGAAAAGACGAAAGAGGATTACCGCCCAGATAATCGCCAGCAATAAAAGTGCGCCGATGAGTTGTGCGCGAGAAAAACGCATCATTGAGTCACAGTAAAAGTTCTGCCAACTCCGTTTCGGTTGGACGCACGAGGATGCGCCCGTTCATTCCAAACACAGGCACAAACCGCTGCCGCGTCAATCTGTGCATCGCCCGCAACGCTCCGAAATCATTTGCCACATCGCGCTCGACGTGTTCAATATTGTGTTCATCGAGCCACGCACACGCACGCGCGCACAAAGGGCAATCAGGCACAACGTAGAGCGTCACGGGTGCTGCTGTGGCGGCGTTGTTCTGCATGTCGTATTACCTTCGACGAATCGCGCGGCGTTTTGCTCGCTGCTTGGGAAAAGCATTTGGAGTCGCAATCGGCGCGTGCTCGCCACGCGGCACAGTCCAAAGTTCTATTGCGCGCTCTTTCCGGTATCCGCCGTCAACGATTACGATTCTTGATGATGCGATGCCATATGTTTTGACCAAGTAGTTCCTTTCAGCTTGCAACATTTTCTTTGCCGTGTCGGTAGGATCAAGATAAACATTCTTGTAAATTTCACGTCCTGTATCACTAACTTCGCCGTTTCCGCGCTCTACATAATACTGCGCGTAGGCGATAACATATCCGCGTAACCGTGGTTGTCTTCGTAAGGTTGCGCCGAAAGCATCAATAGAACCCGCGCGTGCTTCTAAACTTAGACTGTAAGTTATGTTTTCACCTTCAGGTAATGAATACGAATATTCATCAAACTTCTTCGTTGTATAAATGTCTGTGACCGGATAGGGATCAATATCATCTTTAAGCTTTGGTGTTTCGCCAACGGGTACTATCCAGAGTTCGTACATTAAACATTCGGCTTCGCCGCCATCAATTGTAATAATACGCTCGGCGTCAATGCCGCGTGAGTAAAGCAGAAAATTCTTTGCGCGAACAGCCAATCTACTGCTCAAACCCGGAAGGTCACGACGGCTTCTGTAAACTATAATGAAGCCTTTTACGCTGGGTTTATTCTGCAACTCTATTGCAAAACCATCCAAGATAGCCTTCAAAGTAGAATCTTCAATGTCGCCAAACTCATCGAACTTAACAGCGGCTTGTTTGCTCGTTTCTTGCGCGAACGCTGGCTGATTCGTTGAAGTTGAAATCACCAAAAGCAAGACGAAAGCAATCAGAAAAGTTCGTGAGGTCATGTTACTGCCCCTCCGCTGCAATATAGATTTTAGCTAATTTTCTGTAATGGCTGACAGCACAGTCTGCTTTAATAAAACTTCGTCAACTCGATGCCTGTGTAATAGGCCTTGAGGATTCGGTCATACGTCTGGCCGGAGCGGGCGAGGCCGTAGGCTCCGACCTGGCACATGCCGACGCCGTGTCCCCAGCCGCGCCCTGTGAAAGTAAAGGCGTTGATGCGTCCCGTTGTAGTGTCGCGCTCGCGGTCAATGACGAAGAGTTGTTCGCGCAGTCCGAGCGCGGAGCGTATGCGCCCGCCGCGCAAGTGCGCCGTGCTGTTTGCGCCGATGAGTTCGAGATCGGTGGCACGTCTGGATGAGCCGCGTGCTGCGACACGCAAATCTTGGAGCGCGCCCGTGCCGCGCGTGTAGCGCGAGAGACGCGCGGCGACATCTGCAAGCGTGAGCGTCGTCGTCCAATTCGTGAATGGAGAAAAGCGATCAGACGCCGCGCCGCTCGGAGCCGCGCGCGCTTCCAGATAATCGACTTCGCCGCGCGTGTTTGTGTGGTACACGACGGGTTCGCCGCCGACGAGCACGAGCGAGCGCGTCGGGTAAACATTTTCGCCGTAAGCGCGGAAAAGATATGCGTCCATGCTGACAGGGAGAGTTTGTTCGCGGTTTTTGCCGGAACGAACGACGAGCGCGCCCGCCGACGCCGGACGTGCCGCAGCCTTCTGTAAAAGAAATGTGTTGCGCGTTTCGAGCAGTCGCGCGATGGTGTGCAGAGCGCGAGCGCGCGGCATTGCTTCGCGCGGCTTGAGCGTCGCGTCCGGGAAGAGCGCAAGCTGTCCGTCGCGTAAAAGCAAAGCAACGTCGGCGCGATTGCATTGCGGTATGTCGCCCGCATCGCGGAAGGAAAGCAGATAATCGACGTCTGCGTTATTGAGCAGCGTGTCGGCGCGATTGTCTCCGTAAAAGGTTGAAACAAGCAGGCTGCTGAAACCGGCGGCTCGCGTTGCGTCTTCGCCGATGACGATGCGCGTGGTGTGATGCGCGAGTTGTCCGATCGTTGAAAGCCAACTGCTTACGTCGGCGTTTGTCACGGGCGCGGCGAGCCATGAATCGTTGATGCGCGCGGGGAGATTGAAATTATGTGTGGCAAGCAGCGCTGTGTCGCGCGCTAAGGCGGCGTTTTCTTCCTTGCGTATGTCGGGCAAGTCGCGCGAGGTTTCGATGGTCAGCGGAACGAACGCCGCCTTGCCTTCAACAGCACACTCGCGTCCGTGCAGATAAGGCACTTCGTTGCCGAAAATGTTGGCGGCGTTTTCCGTGCGCCCGCCGCAAGTGGAAGTGTAGAGCGCATTGATCGGCTCGCCTTTGTAAGTGGCGATGATGCCGCGCGTTTCTTCAACGGCGCGCGTCGAAAGCGTTTGCTCTGTCGAGAGTCCGCCGTAAACTTGCGAGCGCGTGGTGGGCAACAAATCGAATCCGTCGGCGGCGAATTGTCCGCGATTTCGGAATGCGTAAGTGCGCGCGGCGACGGCCTGCGCCTTCAATGCTTCGATGGCCGGATACGCGCCGGGCGATAATTCATTAGGCACGACGCCGCGCACATAATCTTCGAGCGAAACGACGTTGACAACGGTGAGCGTGCCGGAAGGATTGGTGAAGACTTCGAGCTTCCCGCGATAAGGTTTTTCGTTGAAGCGCATGGGCGTCGCGCGCTCATCGTCGGAAGCGAACACGACGGGCGCGCGTGAATTGAACAGCCTCGCTGCGCCCGTTGAATACGCGACGAGTTCGCGCGTTGGAGAGCTAATGCGCGCGACGGAACGAACGCCGATTGGAGATGTATTGATGGAAGAAGAACGCGGCGCGGCGGGCGAAGAAGCGATAGGCGCAGGGACGGGCGAAGGGATTGATGCGCCGCCACTCTTTGGCGCGTTAGCACTCATCGGCGCGTCGGCAAGTATTTCATCGTCCGCGTCGTCATCGCTCGTCGGATAATATGTATCGCGCAAAACGGGCTTTGCGTTGGTGCGCGCGACGGTGTCGTTGTTTGCGGCTCCATATGGCGGGACGGCATTTGTGCGCGGCGACGGCGTAGCGTTTGGAAATTGCGGCAGAAGGCGCGGCTCGATGCGTAGGCGCGCGATGTTGAGAATTTCCGGCGCGTCGCCTTCGTTTGCTTCCTTGATTAAACTTTTCGCGTTGGTGGAAATCGTCACGGAGCGCGCTTGCGTCGCAAGGCCGATGCGCAGCAATGGTTCGTTTGTAAGACGCGCCGTCGTTGCGATCAAGGGCGTGGCCTGCGCGCGCGTGGGCGGCGCAATCTCCGGCGCTTCCGCTACATGCGTGGTGCTGCGGCGCGGGCGTGTCTGTTCCTGCGCCGTTGCTATTGATGAAATCAGAAGCGCGGTAACGACGAACAATGACACGACGCTCGAACGCCCGTCTGTGCCTGTTAGCTTTTTGTTTCGTCTAAGCATGAAGAATGTAAGCGCGCTTAAAAATTGCTATTGAAGTTACGGCGCACGCTTGAACTTATCGCTTTGTCTGCGACGCATGGCGGGCGCACGCCTTATCTTATACCAACTTGCGAATTAGAATGAGCTTGCAGGGGCAGAGGCTCACCCCTGCCCGCATGGTTGAACAAGAAACGGGCAGGAGTGAGCCTCTGCCCCTACAAATTATTTCGCTCTAATTCTCAATTCGGCAATGCGTTTCCTTACAGAGAGCATCGCTTTATTCGTTGTTGGGATAATCGAGCGCGTGGACGGCGAGCGAATGAAAGCGGCGGCGCACGCTGTTGATATTTACGAAAGGCAGAGAGCGCGCGTGCGTGCGATTGGTGAGCAAAACGAAGATGCGTTCGGGCGCGGGATCAATCCAGCAGCTTGTGCCTGTGAACCCGAGGTGACCGAAGCTGTCGGGCGAAAGATAGTTTCCGGCGGTTGAATCCTTCGTCGCCGCGAGTTGCCAAGCGAAGGAGCGCGCTTCTTCTAAACCTTGCGTCATGTTCGTGTGAAAGAGCGCGCAAGTTTCCGGCGCGAGCAACTGCGTTTCGCCTGCGATGAATTGTTGGGCGATGCGGAAGGCTTCGCGCGCAGTGGAAAGAAGTCCGGCATGACCGGCTGCGCCGCCGAGAAAATAAGCGTTGCCGTCATGCACTTCGCCCCAGATTAAATGTTCGCGCCATGCGTGCGGTTTATTCGATATAAATTCTGCGTCGCTTGTCGCGCTTTGTTCTTCACTCATCCCGCGCTCGTAAAAATTTCCCGTTTCGCTCGCCGCAATCTCTTCGCGCAGAATGGCGGGCGGATTAAAAAACGTGCGTTGTAATTCGAGCGGCAAGAAGATTTCCGCGCGCGCGATTTCCGCAAGCGGCGCACACGCTAATTTTTCGAGCAGAAAGCCGAGCGTGATAAATCCTAGATCGCTGTAACGAACGCGCGTGCCGGGCGCGGCTTCGAGCAATTGGCTGGCGATGGCATGGAGCGTGCGGCTTCGTTCGCCGTTTGTGATGAGCGCGAGCGGAAGCCACGCGGGAAGGCCGCTCGTATGCGTAATAAGTTGGCGCACGTTGATCGCGCGTTTCTCCTGCGCGTCGAACTCCGGTAGATACTGCGCGATTGAATCATCGAGCGACAGCTTGCCTTGTTCGATACGACGCGCGCAGAGCAAGCCTGTGATGAAAGGCTTGGTGAGCGAAGCGAGATCGTAAATCGTGTCGGGCGTTGCGGCGTGCGTGACGGGTTCGCGCACGGCATCCCCGAGCGCGCCTTCAAAACAAATGCGGCCTCGCTCGCCGACGAGATAAATAGCCGAAGGAAAATCGCCTGCCGCGATGTGCTTCGTTAAGAGCGCTTCGATTCGATTTTGTGGCGCGTCGTTCATCAGTCTTTTTTGCCGAGCATGTGCAAGCCTGCGCGCATTGTGTGTTCTTCGATTTCCTTGAGCGCCGAGAGAGCGGTGGAGAGCGCGCGGCGTCCTTCGAGACCACTGACGGGCGAAGGCAAATTGTTCTGCGCGGCATCGATGAATGCTTCTATCTCTGCGCGCAATGGTTCCGTGTCCACAATCTCCAAGACGCGCGTGTTGACGCCGGGACGCGCATTGACGTTGTGCTGTTGCGGCGGCATTAAACTGCTAATCGAAGCATAGCGCGTCGCATAGTCAACCGCGACGTAATCGTGCGGCTGAAAAAAGCGCATCTTGCGTATGCGTTCCGTGCCGATGCGTGATGCGGTAATGTTGGCGACTGCGCCGCTCGCAAATTCGAGGCGCGCGTTGGCGGCGTCTACGCGCGTGGTCAAGACGGGAATGCCGACGGCGTGGACGCTCACCACTTCGACATCGCTGCCGACGAGCCACTGCACGATGTCCAGATCGTGGATCATCAAATCGAGCACCACGTCTATATCGAGCGAGCGCGCGGTGAATTCGCCGATGCGGTGTATCTCGAAATAAAGCGGGCTGCTTACATGCGGGCGCAACGCGACGAGCGCCGGATTAAAACGCTCGAGGTGTCCGACTTGCAGCAGCGCGCCGCTTTTATTCGCAGCGGCAATCATTCGATCAGCTTCATCCAAAGTGCGCGCGATGGGTTTTTCGACAAGCACATGGATGCCCGCTTCAAGGAGCGCGCAGGCTATTTCGCAATGCGATTCGGTTGGCACGACGAGGCACACGGCATCGACTCGCCCGATCAACGTGCGCCAATCTGTTGTCCATTCGCATTCTCTTTCGTGGGCAATGCGGCGCGCGGTTTCCTCATCGCGGTCTGCGACACTGATGAAGTTCAGGCGGCCTTCTGTGTGCAGCACGCTGTGTATGCGCGCATGTTGGCGTCCGAGATGGCCGACGCCGATGACGGCTGTGCGTAAAGACATGATGAACAGTTTTCAGTAGACGGTTTTCAGTTTTCAGTTTTAAGCGGCGAGCGGGGATAATTTATTCGCTCATTCATTGTTCGATTCGCGCAGACCGAAGACACAGGCCTCTTGCGATAATGCGTCTTCGATCATGCGCGTTATGATACGCTACGCGCTTTTGGCTGACTACTCGCAACTGAAAACTGAAAACTGTTTTAACGGGTGATTGCGTTTGGAACTTTCGACGTTTGCTAAACGAGCCGGGCTTTTCTTTTCTGTCGCCGTCTGCGCTTTCTACTTTTACGGCTTGGGCTATGTGCCTTTTATCGGGCCTGATGAGCCGCGTTATGCGGAAGTCGCGCGCGAGATGTGGCTGCGCGTGGATTTGATTTCACCGACGCTCGGCGGTCATCTGTGGTTTGAAAAGCCCGCGCTGCTTTACTGGATGATGATGGCTTGCTACGGCCTGTTCGGTGTGTCTGAATGGGCGGCGCGGCTCGGCCCTGCGTGCGCGGGGCTGTTGACGATTTTCGGCGTGTTCTGGATCGGGATTCGCGTCGAGGAAGCGCGCGACGGCAGGGAAGAATTGACGGGACTCGCTTTGTGCGGCAGCGCGTCGCTCGCGTCGTCTTTGGGCTTAATGATCTTCGCGCGCGGCGCAAGCTTCGACGTGATTGTGACGATGACGATCACGCTCGCGCTCGCATTTTTTTTCGCGGCGGAGACGGAAACCGATGAACGAAAAAAAAGACGCCTGCTCGGAGGGTTTTACGTGTTCGTCGGAGCCTCACTGCTGGCAAAAGGTTTGATCGGCATCGTGCTGCCGTATGCGATTGTGTTTGTTTATTTCGCGTTGCGTCGTGCGTGGCCTGACAATCGCACGCGCGTAAGTGTGGTGTGGGGAACCCTTCTGTCGATTCTCGTCAGCGCAGTGTGGTATGCGCCCGTGATGTGGCGACACGGCTGGTATTTCATCGATCAATTTTTCATACAGCACCACTTCGCGCGTTATCTCTCGAACAAATATCATCATCCGCAGCCGTTCTATTTTTACGTGCCTGTGCTGCTGATGCTCTGCGTGCCTTGGTCGCTGTTTCTGTTGTGGGCGCTTGTCAGCGCGCCGCGCTCCAATCATCATGCGCCGACATCGGCAAGCAAGCTGCGCGTCTTTGCTATAGCGTGGCTGATTGTACCAATAGCTTTTTTTTCCTTCTCGACTTCAAAATTGCCCGGCTACATTTTGCCCGCGCTGCCCGCCGCCGCGCTGCTCACAGGCGAACGCCTCGTGTGTTATCTGCGCGGCGAAGCAACGGCTTTGATCGTGATGCGCGTCACGGGCGCGCTGATGTTTTTATTGGTGGTGGGCGGAGTGGTCTTTGCGACGCGCATAAACTATTTGTCGCCTGCCGGTGCGCTCATCATCGCGTTGCCTTTGCTTGCCGCGAGCGCCATTGCCTTAATTTGGACGCGCCGTCGAGAGTTGTGCGCGGCGCTCTTGGTCTGCGCGATGTTTACGACGACGGCGCTCGGGATCAATTTAGTGAGCAATCGTGTTTCACAGCAGGAATCCGTGCGCGGATTATTACAGCAGGCGGCGCGCGAAGGCTTTGCCGCGACGCCCGTTTTGCTATTGCATACAATTGAGCGTTCTGCGGAATTTTACGCCGCCGGACGCATGGACTACGATGAAGACGGCTCGCCGACAAAACTCGAAGGTGTTGCGCCATTGCTGGACGCTGCGCGCCGCAAAGGAGGCACGGCGCTCGTCATCGTGCCAGTCGAATACGTCAATCAATTAACGGGAAACAACGCGCTCGAAACAAAGGTCGTCGGCGATAACGGCGATGTCGCGCTTGTCGTCGCACGCGTGCTTTAAGGACTCTTTTTACGCTTATTGAGGATTTGCCGCGCGTAGAGTTTTGTCGAAGAACTCTATCACGCGGCGATCATATGCTTCGCCTTGCTGACCGTTGGCGGAAGCGAGATTGATGCCCGTTAGCGGCAGATCGGTGCTGGCTTCGACGCTGCTTTGGTCGGGAAAGCATTGGGCGAGTGATGTTGTCGAATCGCGCAGAGCGCCTGCATCTGCGCCTGACAAGAGAAGCACGCGGCGGCCAGTCGTTTGTTTGGCAATGTCGCACGCCGCTTGATTTTCATAGCCGCCCAAAAAATAAAGCCGCGTGCCGAGACGCGCGAGCGGCTCGATGAGAGCATTGATTGCGCCGACATGTCCGCTTGCCGCCGCGCTCACCATTTCGTCCGCATCGCGTGGAATGGAATCGAGCACGAGCGCGCGCACGCCTGCGTCTTTTCCGGCGGCGAGAAGTGCCGTGTATGCTCCTAATTCGACGCCGTACAGCCCTACGCTACTGCCGCCGACGAACGGGCGTCCCTGCGTGGTCTTTAAGGCGCGCAGATAGTTGAGCGCGGCCTGCGTATCAGCGCTTTCCTTAGCGCCGAAGGAAGTCCACTGGACAAGCGGATTTTCGCCATGCCCGCGCAGATCAGGCCAGAGCACTGTGAAGTTAGTCGCTTCATTAATCTTGACGCCGAGATTCAAAAGCGTCGAGCGATCCGCGCCGTAGCGATGCAACATAACAACGGCGGGCGCGCCCTCTGCGCCGCGCAGCAGCCAGCCGCGCGCCTGTGTGCCGTCTTGATTCGCCCATGTTTCTTCCGTTACTTTTAATCCACGGTCGCTGATTAATTTGAACTTTTCCGGCGTCACGAGATACGCATGGCGCGGCGGGCGAGTGATGCCGTAAACCATCCAGCCGATGATGCCGCCCAAGACGAGGACGAGCAAAAGCATGAGCGGCAGAAAAGCCTTAAAGAGTCTTTTTCCGGTTCTTCGTCGGGCAGCCATAGAAATCAAGAGCCTTGAATAAAGCGCGACAAACGAAAGCCTCTTCGCGCATTTTATTTACTGCTCATTCTCCTTTGCTCGTATCGTTTCTGGAAGCTTGTATTTCAAGCGCCTGCTCGTATTCTTCCGGCCTGTTGACGTTCATCAATAAAATCGCGGCGTTCTTCAAATCAAAGAATTCTTCGCTCGCCGCCCAACGCGTCCGCACTGTTTGCAAAAGCACGCGCGGGCGTCGTTCCTGTTTTTCGATTAGCGTTCGCGCTGTATCGCGGCACGCTGCTACTCTGTAAAGCGCGCATAAAGGTTGCGGCCGCCCGTCTGCTTGCACGGGCGCGACGGCGTCGAAGTTTCCGCGCAAACTTGCGAGCCTCACGAAGAATTCCGCGCTGGCGAAGGGCATATCGCAGGCGACGATTAAAGCCCATTCCGCATTGCACGCATGAAGCGCCGCGTGTACGCCGCCGAGCGCGCCCCACTTGGCGTACACGTCCGGCACAATCTGTAAGTCGTTTGACGCGGCTTTCCCGCTTGCGCCGACAACGCGCGTGCGGCTTGCGACGGATGATAGCGCATCGCTGATACATGCGACAAAGGTACGCCCCGCGAGTTTCAATTCTGCCTTGTTCGTTCCCATGCGGCTCGATGCGCCGCCCGCAAGAATAAAGCCTTCGATGTCGCGCGCTTGATCGTCAAACATTTTTCGTCAAACAACAATAATTGCCGAACGCCTTGAACTCGCGTGCGTGTCGTTGTCGGTGCTGTATGCGTTCTGCTGTCGCCTCCAATCCGGCAGCCTTTGCTTTACGCGCGCGATGGCCTGCATCGTTTCCGTCGAGAGCCAGCCGGGAGCAATCCAGCTTTGATGAACTGCGAGACGCGCTTGAAGCGTGAAGCCGCGCGCGTGGAGCGCTTCGGCGTAAATTTTCGGCGTGAGCCATCGCTCTTGCGGATTGATACGGTCACCGTCCGGCGAGACGCCGCCCAGATCGCGCGCGCCCGCTTCGATTAATTCGACGAAGCGGGAAGCGATGTTCGGCGGAATCTGCACGCGCACTTCCGGCGGCAGAATCTCTCTTGCCAACTGCACCGTGTCGCGCAATTCTTCAAAAGAAGGCGGCGCGCAATTCTGCATCGCAGTGCCAGCGTGCGCGGTGAAGGGCTGCACGATGACTTCTTGTATATGCCCGTAAGCGCTTTGAATTTCGGCGATGCGGCGCAATGTTTCTTCGCGTCCCTGAAAAGTTTCGCCGATGCCGACGAGCAATCCCGTCGTGAAAGGCACGCGCGCTTGTCCAGCCGCGCGCAATGTTTCCAGACGGCGCGCGGGTTCCTTGTCGGGCGCGCGAAGATGCGCCGCTTTTTTTCGCAACGCGCCGTCAACGGTTTCAAGCATCATGCCCATCGACGGCACGACGGGGCGCAGAACTGTCAGTTCGTCGAACGTAAGATTGCCGATGTTGATGTGCGGCAGCATGTCTTGTGCGAGAGCGCGGCTGGCGAGCGCGATCAAATAATCCGTGTAGCAAGCGAAGCCTTCGCGTTTAAGCCCGGCGCGAATATGCTTGGCTGTTTCAATGCCTTCGCCGCTCATTATCAAAAGCTCGGTTGCGCCCGCCGTGCGCGCTTGTTCGATTTCCGTTTGTGCCTGTGCGTGGGAGAGAAGTTGCGCGCGCGCGCCCTTGCGCTCGACGAATACGCAGTAGCCGCAACTGTTACGGCAGTAATGCGTCGGAATGAGCGTCCAACTCGGCGAGTATGTGACGACCTTTTCGACAAGCGTTTGATGTTGCGTCATCATTTAACGGCGCACGTTATCATGCACGGCGAGCGAGCGGCAAGAAGTAAAAATAAGCGAATAAAGGAATGGCGAAATCGTTTGTTTGTGTGAGGCTGCGATGGTTCGGGTGATAGCGCTTTTTATTCGCATCGTTCGTTCAGCGCTTACCCTTTTGCCGTTCGATAAGTTATATTTATCGGGATGGCGCGGTTGCTCCCCTTCCGCCCGCGCTTTCGCCGTCGAGCCGGGCGCTCATCATCACACTACAAATTCCAACGGGTGGCAAAAGAGGTATGGCAATGAAAAGAAGTTTAGTTGCGGCAATGTGGTTGTTTTTCTCGCTTATAAGCTTGAATTCGAGCGCCGCCGCGCAAAAAAATGCTGACACATCAATGCCTTCAAGAGATGCGCACGCTGCTGCTGTCAACGAAAAAATTGATGCCAGACTATTCCCGCTCGAAGACGTGCGCGCGGGCATGAAGGGCATCGCGCGCACGGTTTTTTCGGGAACGGAGCCGGAAGAATTTGGCGTGGACATTTTAGGCGTGCTGCCCGGCTATCCCGCGCCCAGACAGTCGGCGATTATCGCGCGCCTGACGGGGAAAAACGTCGAGCGCACGGGCGTCTTCGCAGGCATGAGCGGCTCGCCAGTTTATATCGACGGCAAACTCGTCGGCGCGATTGCCTTTAGCTTTCCGTTTGCCAAAGAGCCGATTGCGGGCATCACGCCGATCAAGGAAATGATTGACATTTTTAATCGCGGCACAACTCTCTCAACCGTGAACGCTGCACGCGAACCGCGCGCCGTTTCCTTCGCGCAACTCGCGTCAACGGATTGGAAACCGAATCTGCCGAAGCAAGCGACCACAGCCTCCGCGCTCATCGCGCCCGTTTCAAGCGCTTCGCCGCTCGCCGCTTTGATGGGTCAACAGGTTGCGCCGATTGCGACGCCCGTCGTCTTCGGCGGCATCACGCAGGACGCGCTCGCTGCCTTTTCGCCGCAACTCGTTGCAAGCGGTTTGCTGCCCGTCTCGGGCGCGGGCGGCGCAGCCAGAATTACACCGCTTGCCAAAGCGACGGAAAAAACTCTTCTGCCTGGCACTTCCGTCAGCGTGCAACTCGTGCGCGGCGATTATTCAGTTGCGGCGGCGGGCACAGTCACCTTCCGCGACGGTGAACGCATATACGCATTCGGTCATCCGTTTTTGAGTCTCGGCGCTTCCGATATGCCGATGACCGAAGCATCCGTCGTGACGGTTATTCCGAACACGAATAATTCCTTCAAACTTGCTGTTCCCGGCGAAATGGTCGGCAGCATATCGCAGGATCGCGCGACGGGCATCTATGGTCAACTCGGTCATACGCCGAAAATGATTCCCGTGCATATCAACATGCGCACGAGCCGCGACAAAACCGAAAACTACAATTACGAAGTCGCCAACGATGCGTTCCTGACGCCGCTTTTACTGAATTTGACGATCTTCAATACGATCAACGCGACGGAGCGCAGCCTAGGCGATTCGACCATCAGCATACAGGGACGGGTCAACGTCGCAGGCCAGCAACCGATCAACATCGAACGCCGTTTCTCTGCGATGAGCGCGGGCGCGATGGCCGCCGGATCAGTCGCTGCGCCCGTCGCCGCGCTGCTCACGAGCGGCTTCGATAACGTCAATATCGACGGCATCACGCTCGACATCGCTTCGACGGACACGAAATATGCGGCGACGCTCGAACGTCTCACGCTCGACCGCACGGAAGCAGGGCGCGGCGAGACCATAGAGATTCAAGCCTACGCGCGCACGGAATCCGGCAAGCAATTCGTCCAGCGGATTCCCGTAGAGATTCCGCAGGACATACCGCGCGGCTCCTTGCTTGTTTTCGTCGGCGACGGAAGCAGCTTGCAGCAAGCTTCGGCTTCGCAAATCTTCGTGCCGAACGATCTCGCGCAACTTGTCAGCACAATCAACAAAGTGAAAAAGAATGATCGCTTGTACGTCAAACTTTACCGCCTGACGCCGGGCGCGGTGATCGGCACAAACGAACTGCCGAATCTGCCGCCTTCCGTCGTCGCCACGCTCAACAGTGATCGAACCACCGGCGGCTACACGCCGACTGTGCTTTCGCCGATTTATGAAGGAGAGTTGCCGCCCGCCGAATTCGTTATCTCCGGCCAGCAGCTAATGCAGATAGAAATCGTGCGCTAGAAAATGCCAGCGCATTGAACAAATAAATCGAGGTGAGGAACGCACGTTGTTTCTCGCCTCGATTCCTGTGCGGGCTTATGTGTTCTTTGAGGCGACGAAGAGAAAGCGTTGCTCCGAATTTGGAAGGCGAGTGGACGTAAATGCGAGACCGCTTTTCCGTAACTCTGCTTCAATCGCGGCTCCACCGAAAAACAATAACGCTTCGGCGTGTTCCGCCCATGCAATTAGTTTCGGAAGCATCGCAGCGAAGCGGTCGAGCGCGCGGCATGTAACGAATTCTGCGGCGGGCGACGGGAGTTTTTCAAAACGTTCGGCAACAACTCGTGCCGCGCTCTGTCGATTTACGACGCGCAACGCTTCACGCAAAAACACAGCCTTCTTCGGCGACGCTTCGATCAAAGTGGCGTTTATATCTGGACGCACGATCAAACAGGGAATGATGGGAAGCCCCGCGCCGGAGCCGACATCCGTGACACGCGCGCCATGCGGCAAATGCGTTAGCAGCGTCAGCGATTCGAGAATATGGCGCGTCGCAAATTCTGCGGGCGAGCACGGCGCGACCAAGTGCAGGCGTGGATTCCATGCGAGCACTCGTTCATAATAAGCAGACAACGCCGCCGCGTCGTTCGCATTCAATCGAACTTCGTAATCTGCGGCACGCGAGATTAATTCAAGCGCAAACTCTTCAACGTATGACCCGGACATTATTTGTTTCCCGACGCACGGATAATTCGCAGTTCAAAATATAATCGGCACGCGCACTTACCAAAAGAAAAGATGCGAAGCTATCATCGCATAAATCCACACGAAGAAAATTAATGATGAACGATTCATTGAGCGCAGAGCACGAATATTTGGGACGTATCGTGACGGAAATAATCGCGCGTTACACGAGTGTGCTCGATGAAATACGCGTCTGTTCGGAAGCCGCGCCCGCCGATCTCGAAAAATTATTCGATGAAGAATTGCCTTTGAAGGGAATCGGTGCGGCGGAGATTTTCAGGCGCTTTGCAAAGGATGTGTTGCCGCACGCGATGCAGATTCCAAGCCCGCGCTACTACGGATTATTTAATCCGACGCCGCTGCCGATTGCTGTGTGGGCGGACGCGCTCGCCTCTGCGATGAATCAGAACGGCGCGGCGTGGCGCAACGCTCCGGCGGCGAACGTCATCGAAGCGCGTGTGTTGAAATGGCTCTGTGAAATCGTCGGCTACGGGGCAGAAAGTTACGGCACGCTGACAAGCGGCGGCTCAGAAGCCAATCTCGTCGCGCTCAAATGCGCGCGTGATCGTGCGGCGAAGGGCGTGCGCGAGCGAGGGCTTCGCGCGGCATCGGGCGACATGATCGTTTACGCTTCGGAACAAAGTCATTATTCATTTGAAAAGAGCGTGGACATTCTAGGCATGGGGCGCGAGAGTCTACGGAAAATTGCTGTTGATGACAATTTTCATATCAACATCAATGCGCTTCGTGAAGCGATTGAAAATGATCTTGGTGCGGGGCAAATTATTTGCTGCATCGCGGGCGCGGCGGGCGCAACGTCCACCGGCATCATTGATCCGCTCGATGAATTGGCGAATGTCGCGCGCGATTACGATTGCTGGTTTCACGTTGACGGAGCATACGGCGGCGCGCTCGCTCTTTCGGAAAAGCACAAACACAGGTTGCGCGGCATCGAGCGCGCCGACTCCGTGACGATTGATCCGCACAAGTGGATGTTCGTGCCTTTTGCGTGCGGCGCGGTGCTTGCGCGCGACGGCGGAAATATATTGCGCGACGGCTTCGATATTACGCCCGAATATTTGAGCGAGCGGCGCGATCATCTCGGCGGCGCGGATGTCGAATACGACTTTTTTCGCTACGGGCAACTCGGCACGCGCCGTTTCAACGCACTGAAGTTATGGATGGCGCTGAAGTTTTTAGGCACGCGCGGCTACGGCGAAATCATCGAGCGCCAGCTTGAACTGACAAATTATTTCGCCAGCCGCCTTGATGAATTGAAGGATTTTACTCGCATCGGAAAAGTGGAAACCGCCGTTTGTTGTTTTCGTTTCACGCCGCATGAATCAAAGAATTTAGACGGCGCGGCGCAGGATGGTTTGCAGCGCGCTTTACAGCAACGAATCGAGCGAAGCGGCGCGGCGTGGATTTCAACGACGGTGCTGGGCGGACGGCGAGCGCTGCGCGTCAACATCAATAGCTTTCTGACGAAGCGTCGCCACATAGATGATCTGGTAGAATTGTTGCAGCGCGAGAGCGCAGAGTTGTTGAAGGGAGAATGAAAATGAGTTTGACAAAAATCCCCGCGCAAAGCGTTTTTGCAAAAGCGACTTTACTGCTGCTGTTGCTGACGACCTTCGCGTGCTTCACACATGCCGGAGCGCAGGACTCAAACGTGCGTTCGTTGCCCGCGATAAAAACCGCTCAAGAGTTCGATAAGCTTGCGCGCGTTTACACAGACACTAACTATGCTCTGCCGCATGTGCTGTTCGTCATTGATCGCAAAGACAAAGACAAAATTTATTTCGTCAACACGAAGCTCTACAGCTTTCACAAGGATTTCGTCAACGGCACGTACCTTTCGCTCGAACGCGGGCGCGAATTCTTCGAGAATAATTATCTCAAGCCGAATCGTCGCTTTATCATGGGAACGCTCGCCTATCAATCGCCGGTCAAGCGTTACACCTTCGAGTTCTGGGAAGGCGACACGATTTCCGCAGAGCAAATAAAATTAGCGTCCGACATCGTCAACAAATCCTTCTTCGCGCCCGTCGCCTTCAAGCCTAATTCAACCAGACAGGACGCGGCGTCCGCTTCCGTCAAGGATTTGCCGCGCGTGCTGGAAAGCGACATTGCGAAAGAGCAGGCGTATGAACCATTGAACGTCGCGCACGGATTAGGGCGCATTCACATCATCAAAAAACTGGACGAACACGTTGAGATAGGCTTCAACGAAATTCTTGTGCTCGACGAAGTGCCGATCAGCCTTCCGCCCGTCAAGGGCATCATTACGACGAAGCCTTCGACGCCGCTTTCGCATATTAATTTGCTGGCGAAATCGTGGGGCGTGCCGAACGCTTATATCAAAAACGCGGCAGAGCTTTTCCGGCAATATGACGGCTGGTGGGTTTCGTTCGACACGCTGCGCGATACTTATAAAATCAAGCGCGCCGACGTTAAGGAAATAGATGAATACCAGAAGCGTTTGAAAGTGCGGCTCGATGTAATGACGCCGCGCTTTAACCTGAACGAGAAGCGGCTCGCGGGTTTGCATGAGCAACACGCGGGAGATGTCATCGCTTACGGCGCGAAGTCCGCGAACCTCGGCGAGCTGATGCACGCGCGTCTGCCCGGCGTCGTCGTGCCTGACGGCTTCACGATTCCGTTTTTTTACTACAATCAATTTCTCAAGGAAAACAAACTCGACGATGCGACTTACGAGATGCTGAACGATCAAAAGTTCGTGCATGACCCTGCGTATCGCCGCGTGCGGCTCGCAGCGTTCAGGGAAAAGATTAAGCAAGGAACAATCAATCAAACATTGCGCGCAGAAGTTTTGCGGCACGCGCATCAATCGGAATTTGCCGGACAAAGTTTCTTCGCGCGCAGTTCGACGAACAGCGAAGACTTGCCGAACTTCAACGGCGCAGGACTTTATAGTTCGATGCCTAACTTGCGCGGCGACGATCAACTCCTTGAAGGCATCAAGAGCGTGTGGGCTTCCGTTTGGAATTACGAAGCTTATGAAGCGCGCGAGCGCTCGAACATAGACCACTCGAAAATCTTTATGGCGGTGCTCATACAGCAGGGCATCAATTCCGAAAGCTCCGGCGTGATGATTACGACAGACCCTTATGACCGCACGAACAAAGACGCCGTTTACATCAGCGCCAAACGCGGACTCGGCATGAAGGTCGTCGAAGGCCAAAAAATCGCCGAGCAGATTATTTTCCGCCCCGAAGCCAACGCCGTCCGCGTGCTGACGCGTTCAGCCGAAGACAGCCTCTTGACGTTCGACGAAAAAGGAGGCATTAAAGAGATACCGATTCCAGACTCGCGCGCCGTCTTGACCGATGAAGTGATACGCGGACTCGCGCGCGCTGCGACGCAAATCAAAAGTGTCTTCAAAGGCCGCGAGCAGGACATCGAATGGGCGGTTGTGCGCGGACAAATTTATATTGTGCAGGCGCGCCCCTTTATCGCCGGAAGCTAAAATGTTGACGATGCAAAAGCCGTCGAATAAGTTCGCGTATGTATTCTGTTCAATCGCCTGCGCGCTTTTTCTCTGCGCGTCATGCGGCAAACAGAATGCGACGAATCAAGCGGCGAATGCCGCGCCGACTGTTGCGCCTGTTTCCATTGCGATAGACACGGCGAACAATGCTCCGCCGGAACAGATTGATCTTTCCGCATTTAACGCAGACATCGCGCGGCTGGAAGACGCTGCCGCGAAAACGCCGGATGATGAAGCCTTGCTTGCGCTCGCAAGGGCATATCTGGCGCGTGCCAAAGCATTGGCGAAGGCGCGCTCATTTCGCCCTGCGCTCGATGATTGCCGCCGCGTGCTTCAGTATGACCCGGACAATGAGGAAGCGCCCCGCTTGTCTGCCAGCATCACGGAAGCCTTGCAGCAACAGGGACGGGAAGTCCCGACAGAAGGCAACGAACCGCCGCCGCTCGGCATTACGCCCGACACCATTGCCGGAGACGAAGCGCCCGCGCAACCAACATCAAGCGCCAAAGGCCAGCCATCAACTGAACGCAGAAAAGGAAAACAGTAGTTTGGTAAAGGGTCAATGGTGACGAGACAAAACGATTGCTTCTTTTCTATCCACCATTTGCTATGTAACCCAAGTTGCCAGTGCTGTAATGTTAGTTATTAGGGTTGATAAGTTGCCTCCAGCTTTAGCTGGAGGATAATAAGCCAGCAAGAATAATCGGCTTTAGCCAAACTCTTCGGCTAAAGCCGATTATTCTGCTAATTTTGTCCACTAACTAAAGTTAGTGGCAATTCATGCAAACCTAAGAACTAACATTATAATGTAATAGCAACTTGGCTTATTCACGATTCACATTCTTATGCTGATTATTCCCGCCATCGACTTGAAGGACGGCAAGTGTGTTCGCTTGAAGCAGGGGCGCAAAGCGGACGTTAAAATCTACGACACAGACCCGATTGAAATTGCGCAGAGCTTTGAAGCGGCGGGCGCGCGTATGCTGCACGTAGTCGATCTCGACGGCGCGTTTGCTGGCGGCGATTCGCGCAGCCGCAAAGTCGCGCGGAAAATTATTCGCGCGCTCGACATTCCCGTGCAATTCGGCGGCGGACTGCGCACGCTCGCCGACGTGCAGCAATTAATCGAGTTCGGCGCGGCGCAAGTCGTCATCGGAACTCTGGCCGCCGAATCGCCGGAGACGCTGGAAAACTTCGTGCAGCTTTTCGGCTTTCGCATCTGCGTCGGTATAGACGCGCGCGCGGGCTTCGTGATGACGCGCGGCTGGGAAAAGCAGGAGAAGCTGTCCGCCGTCGAGCTTGCCAGACGCGTTGCGGACGCGGGCGTTGACCGCATCGTTTACACGGATGTCTCGCGCGACGGAATGCTCGAAGGCGTCAACGTCGAACAGACTTGCACCATCGCCAAAGAATCCGGTTTGCGCGTCACGGCTTCGGGCGGCGTTTCTTCGCTCGACGACATACGCTTGCTGCAAGAGGCACGCAGTTGCGGCGTCGATAGCGTCATCATCGGCAAAGCGCTCTATGAAGGCCGCTTTACTTTGCAGGACGCGCTGCGCATCGCGTGAAAGCAGTTTTCAGTGGGCAGTGGACAGTTTTTAGATAAAACGATTAAAACTCAAACTAAAAGCCTGAGAAACTGCTGCTTTATTTAACTGACCACCGTCCACTGCCACTGACCACTATTTTATGTCTGAAAAAATCTTTGTTGATGGATTGCTGAAGGATCGCGTTGCGTTTGTGACCGGCGGCGGCACGGGCATTACGGGCGGCATCGCACGCGCTCTCTCGGAAGCAGGCGCGCGTGTTGTTATCACCAGCCGCCGCATGGAACACCTTGAACCGGCAGTTGAAAAAATTTGCGCGGGCGGCGGCGATGCGTTCGCTGTCGCGGCGGATGTGCGCAATCCCGAAGAAGTCGAAGGAGCGATTGCCGTCACTGTCGAGCGTTACGGCAAGCTGGATATTATCGTCAACGGCGCGGCGGGAAATTTTCTCTGCGCGGCGGAAGAACTTTCGCCGAACGGCTTCGGCACGGTCATTGACATAGACCTCAAAGGCACTTTCAATGTTTGTCGCGCGGCTTTCGATCAACTCAAAAAAACGCGCGGCTCGATTCTCAACATCAGCGCGACGCTTCATTACTTAGGCACGCCGATGCAGTTGCATGTCTCTGCGGCGAAGGCGGGCGTTGACGCGCTCACCCGCAACCTCGCCGTCGAATGGGGCGTACACGGGCTTCGCGCCAACGCCATCGCGCCCGGCCCCATCGAAGACACGGAAGGCATGACGCGCCTCGTTCCCGAAAACATTAAAGAGCGACTGCGCCGACGCATCCCTCTCAATCGTTTCGGGCGCATTAAAGACATCGAACAGGCTGCAGTTTTTCTTTGCTCCGATGCCGCGAGCTTTATCAACGGCGCTGTGCTCGTCATCGACGGCGGCCACTGGCTCGCCGCCAATCGTCTGCTTTAATCTTTGATTTTCATACTTTCAAGCGCAAATCTAAAATCGCAAATTTCCTATGTCCAAGATTCGCGTTCTCTCCGATCATTTAGCCAATCAGATTGCAGCGGGCGAAGTCGTCGAGCGCCCTGCGTCTGTGGCAAAAGAGCTTGTCGAGAATGCGATTGACGCGGGCGCGCGGCGGCTCACAGTGGATGTGGAAGCGGGCGGGCGCAGATTGCTGCGCGTGGCGGACGACGGCTGCGGGATGACGCGCGACGATGCCTTGCTCGCCTTCGAGCGTCACGCGACATCGAAGATCGCCAGCGTCGAAGATTTGAACCGCATCGCAACGCTCGGCTTTCGCGGCGAAGCGCTCGCCTCCATCGCGTCAATCGCGCGCGTCGAACTCGTCACATGCGACGATGAACGTGCAACGCGCATCGTGATCGAAGGCGGGCGAATGCGCGATGTTAAAGACGCGGCGCACCCGCGCGGCACCACGATCAGCGTGCGCGACCTTTTTTTCAATGTCCCGGCCAGACGAAAATTCCTGCGCTCGGAAGCGACGGAGAGTTTTCATCTCACCAATCTCATCACGCACTACGCGCTCGCGCATCCCGAAATCGCTTTCACCTTAACGAACAACGGGCGCGAAGTTTTGCGGGCGGCGCGGGCTGCGGATTTACGCGAGCGCGCCTACCAGATTTTCGGAGCGGGCTTTCTCGAAAATCTGCTGGAGCTTTCCGGCGGGCAAGAACGTGTCGCGCAGGTGCGCGGCTATGTCTCCGCGCCGATTGAGCGACGCACCTCGCGCGACGCGCAGTATCTTTTCGTTAACGGGCGTTTCGTGCGTGACCGTATGATTTCGCGCGCTCTCGCCGAAGGGTATCGAATGGTTTTGCCGCATGGGACGTATCCCGTTGCGCTGCTGTTTCTCGAAGTCCCGCTGGAAGAAGTGGACGTTAACGTGCATCCGGCGAAAACAGAAGTCCGCTTTCGCCGCGCCGCCGCCGTCTCGGACGCCGTGCGCGAAACAGTGCGCCAAGCGCTCGCCAGCGCAGGCCACGCGCGATTATCTGCAAGCGAAACATCCAACGCTGAAACCGAATCGCTTGCAACTGTTTCAAACGTCGCACGAGACACAGCGTATTCAAATTCGTCTTCGCCTTCATCGCCTGACACGCACGCGTATGCCTATGCCGCTCCCGATGAGCCGCGCCCCGCCGATTCATTCGCTTCAAATATTGACGGAACTGCTTCAAGCGCGCCGCAGCAAAATTCGATTGAGTTCGATTCTGCAACTTCCGCCAGCGAGGAATTGGAAGCCTTGAGCGCTTTATTGCCTGACGCGTTTTCCGCTTTGCACGCAAAAGAATCGGACAGCATTGAAGAAGTTACTCGACTTGAAAATCATTCAGGCGAAGACGCGCATATTGATCGCCGTGCGCTCGCGGAATCAAGCGGAGATGCGCCGCAAATAATTGCTGCGTCGTTACGTTATCCCTCTGCGAATTCCTCGCGCGATGTTGCTGCTGAATCGAATGTTGCGCTTCCGCCCGTCGCATCCGTCGCGGGGTTAATGCGCGAGGTTTCGGCAGAGTCGCTTTCCAAAAGTATTCGCCCGCTCGGTCAACTCGACGGAAGCTTTATCATCGCCGCCGATGCGCAAGGCTTGCTTTTGATCGACCAACAGGCCGCGCACGAACGCATACTCTTCGACAAATATCTTGCCGCAGAATCTCTGCGCGCCATCGAATCGCAGCACTTGCTTGCGCCGGAGACATTCGATCTGACGCCCGCGCAAGCGTCAGCCTTCGACTCCGCAATCCATGATCTGGAAGCTTACGGTTTCGGGCTAATGCGTTTGTCCGGGCGCACTGTGGCGATTAAATCCGTGCCTGCCGATTTGCCGTTGAGCGAGGCGCGCAATCTGCTCGCGGAAATTTTGGAAACCGTGAACTTCGGGAAACGCGATATGATGCGCGCGACTTTGCGTGAACGCATTAGTGCTTCCTTAGCCTGCCGCGCCGCCATCAAAAGCAACACCGCGCTGTCAATCGAGAAGATGCAATGGCTGATAGATAATTTACTCGGTTCTGCTTCGCCGACGACCTGCCCGCGCGGGCGACCCGTCGTTCTGCGCCTCGCCACGCGCGACATACTACGCGGCTTTCACAGAGCATAAAGCACATGTCTAATCGCTCAATGTCTTTGACAAACAATGCAGGCGATGAGCGGGAGTTCGTCGTCTTTCGCCTCGAAGATGAATACTTCGCCTTTGACATCGCGGACGTTGCCGAAGTGTTTTCATATACGGAGCCTGTGCGAATGCCGCGCGCGCCGAAATTTCTCGCAGGGCTTGTTGATGTGCGCGGCGTGATGCTGCCCGTCGTCGATTTGCGCCTGCGCGCAGAGTTGAAGGATGATGCCGTTCCGCGCCACATCATTGCCGTGCGTTTGCAAGACCGCTTTATCGGCGCGATTGTCGATGAAGTATGCGAAGTCTATGCGGCGACGGATGACGCTATCAAAGACATTACACTGTTCGCCGAAAAACTCGATTTGCAATTCATTCGCCGCGCGCTGCGTTGGGGCGCGCATCGCATTGTGCCGGTGATGGACGCCGCCAAACTTCTCACCTCCGTCGAAACTCTGCGCCTTAAACGACTGCGCCCACCGCGCAGGCGACGCGGCGAAAAATAGATCAGCGTTGAGGCTATGAAAAAGTCGAAGGGCAATAAGCATTACGCTCTTTGCCCTTCGACTTTTTGTTGCAATTCAAATGCTTAATGCTGCGTTTGTTTGTCGTGCTTTTGCCGGTAAATGGCGCGGTTGGAATGATTCAGTTCGCGTTGTATGCGGCGGCGTTCGCGCGATGTGAATTGCCCGCCGGATTGACGCGCGTAAGCTTCATTGACGCTGATTTTCGCTTCACGCGCTTCGATGCGTTCCGCTTCACCTCTTGTCAAAGAGCCGCTTCGTTCGCCCTGAAGAATGCGTTTCTGCTGATCCGTCTGGCGCGCATTGATGCCTTTTGGGTGATCGCCGCGCTCCTGCTCGTCGTGCTTTTGTTTGTAGATGGCGTGATTGCTGCGGTTCAGTTCCGCTTGAAGACGGCGGCGTTCAGCAGTCGTTAATTTACCGCCGGAGCGCCGCGCATACGCTTCGTCTACATTGATTCGCGCTTGTCCGGCTTCGAGCCGTCCGGCTTCGCGGCGCGTCAATTCGCCGCTGCGTATGCCCTGTCGAATACGCTGTTGCTGCCTGCGCTCGCGCGAGTTGATTCCCGAAGGATGTGTGTTGGTTGTCGTTTGCGCCCGCGCCGTTATCGCCGTCGCCGGAAAAATCGTTGCCGCAACAAGCGCCAGCGACCCTAATAATATCGTGCATTTTTGTTTCATTGTTTTGTCTCCTACTCTTTCCTGAATTTCAAACTCGAGGAGAGCATAGAATTATGACGGGCGCGGGCTGTGAAAAGTTTGAAAAACTGATAGCGCTTAAAGTTGATCGAGTGTTTGCATGACAAGCGCACTATCGGTGAAATCAGGCAGGACGGCGTTCGGATTATGTTGCGACAAGTCATCAACAGAATAAGAACGACCCGTTGCGACGGCGACGACATGCGCGCCGAAATGTCCGGCACAGTCTATGTCGTTCGGCGTGTCGCCGACGACGATGAATTGCGCGGGCTGAAAGTTGAATCCTGTATGTTGATTAATGCGCGCGGCGGCGATGGCTGGCAGTTCGCGGCGGTCATGCGAATCGTCGCCAAATGCGCCGGGCAGTTGAAAGAAATCCAAAAGCCCGACGAGGCGCAGTTTGAGCTTTGCGGCGGGTTCGATATTGCCTGTCAAGAGCGCGTTCAGATAGCGCGGATGTGCTTCCGTCGCTTGTAGAATCTCGCGCGCGCCCGGCAGCGCATAAAACAATTCTTCATCCTGTGTCGTGACGCGCTCCATTTCCTGCATGTATATCGTGCGCAGGTCTTGCGCGCGCTCCAGTATGGTCGCATGTGTGTGGCCTTCATCGCGCAACGCTTCGGCGACGATCTGCAAATCCGTCATGCCGGAAACGGTCAATTCCGCAAGCCTGCCCGACGTGCCGAAAACTTTTTCGAGCACCGGAGCCGTATAAAGATTGAACGCTCCCGTGCGCGACGAACGCACCAGCGTGCCGTCGATGTCCCACAGAATGACGCGCAAATCTTCCACGCGCACCCGCGATAAATCTTCAAATTTCATATGCAGTTCAGTTGAGTCGATTAGAATAGCGCCGCATTGTTCCGGCTTGCATGGCGGATTGATTATTCATCGCTGTTCGATTATTCGATGACGGCAAGCACGTCGCCCGCGTTGACGGTTGCTCCCGTTTCGGCGGTGAGTTTTACGACGACTCCGGCACGCGGCGCTTTCATTTCGTTCTGCATTTTCATTGCTTCGACAACGAACAATCCGTCGCCCGCTTCCACGCTTGCGCCTTGCCCGACGAGGACGCGCACGACTTTGCCGGGCATCGGCGCGACGATCTGCGCCGAGCCGTTTAACGGTTGCGCGCCTGCTCTTTGCCCGGAACGCCTGCGCTTCGGGTCAATCACGTTGACGGCGTATGCTTGGTTGCCGATGTAAACTTCCGCGATTCCTGTTTCACCGTGCGCCGCTGCCGTTTTGTCTACGCGGCACTGGTAGACGCGTCCGCCGCTCGAGATTAAACGGATTCCTGTAGCGATATCGCGCGCCGTGATTTCGTAGCGTCGCCCATCGACGACGGCGACGAAACGCGTCGGCTCGTCATTGTTACGCTCAAGATTTACTTCATGCGATTGCCCTGCGATGTCTGCGATAAGTTTCATTTCGTGTTCATTGCCTTCATCGAACGATGAAAAGCGCACAAAGGATTTAGTGTGTTGCGGCGAAGCTTCGTTTTAAGTTTTAGGAGTTGTGCAGCGCGGCGCGCCCGGCCATGCGCCAGCGGCTTTCTTCCGGTTTTTGATGAAGAGAAGTTGAAGCGTCATGCGGAGTCGCAATCGAATTTCCTTCGCGCGCGAAAGTGTAATCGAGAGCAGCGGCGATGATCGCCATATCGCGGCGCTGCTGCTCATCAGCTCCGGCAGCATCATTAGCATCAGCGTGTGCTTCACGTTGTGCGTTGCGGCGCGCGAAAAAGCGTTCGATGAATCCCGTATCTAGGCGGCCTTCGATAAATTCTGCGTCGCGCACGATTTCACGGAAAAAGGGAAGCGTCGTTTTAATGCCGCCGACGGAATATTCGTCGAGCGCGCGGCGAAGTCGATCAATCGCTTCGCCGCGCGTGCGTCCCCACGCGGCGAGTTTCGAGATCATCGGATCATAGTAAATGGAAACTTCCGCTCCCTGCTCGACGCCGCCATCATCGCGTATGCCCGCTCCTGCTGGCACGCGCAGATAATTGATTTTTCCGGGCGCAGGCAAAAAATTATTGTCAGGGTCTTCGGCATAAACGCGGCATTCGACGGCGTGACCGCGCCAGACGACATCCGCCTGCGCGAAGGAAAGCGCGGCTCCTGCGGCAACTGTGATTTGTTCGCGGACGAGATCGAAGCCCGTCACGAGTTCCGTGACCGGATGCTCGACTTGCAGCCGCGTGTTCATTTCTAAAAAGTAAAAATCGCGCGTCGCATCTGCCACGAGGAATTCGATTGTACCCGCGCCCGTATAGTTCACGCGACTGGCGATTTTCACCGCCGATTCGCCCATGCGTTCGCGCAACTCCGCATCATCTATCGGTGAAGGGCATTCTTCGATTACCTTCTGGTGGCGGCGTTGGATAGAGCATTCGCGCTCGCCTAAATGCACGACGTTGCCGTGCCTGTCCGCGAAGATTTGGATTTCGATATGGCGCGGGCGCGCGATGGCTTTTTCGAGATAAATTTCAGCGTTGCCGAATGCCGCCGCCGCTTCCGCTCGCGCTGTCTCGAAGGCCGATGGCATTTCATGAGCGCTTTTGACGAGCCGCATTCCTTTGCCGCCGCCGCCCGCAGAAGCCTTGAGCATCACCGGATAACCGAATCTTCCGGCAATTTCAAGCGCTTCGGCATGAGACGTGAGCGGCTCGGTTGTGCCGGGAACGACGGGCGCGCCCGCTTCGATGGCGACGCGCCGCGCGCTCGTCTTCGATCCCATCAACTCCATCGCTTCTGCGGAAGGGCCGATAAAAGTTAAGCCCGCATCCTGAACTGCGCGCGCAAAATCCGCGTTCTCGGCGAGAAATCCATAACCGGGATGAATCGCTTCAGCGCCGCTTTTTTTTGCCGCGTCAATGACGCGATCAATGCGCAGATAGCTTTCCACAGAAGCTGCCGCGCCGATTTCGTAGGCTTCGTCGCACATTCTTACATGCAACGCCGTTTGGTCGGCTTCCGAAAAAACGGCTACCGGCGAGATGCCCAAATCACGACACGCACGCGCCACGCGCACAGCGATTTCGCCGCGATTGGCAATGAGAATTTTACGGAACATAAAATCAGAAGTCAGAAGTCAGAAGTCAGAAGTCAGAATAAAAGAAGAATGACAGCGCGTAAGTCGATCTGTATTCGCGCTCTCTGTCCTTATTAGCTTTTGCTTGCTCTTATTCCGTCTCCAGACTTCTAACTCCTGAATACTTTCTTGGTTACACTACGACGGAATTGCCAGGCTGACGCGGATCGTAGCGAACGGTGATGCGCGTGCCGGGCTTGTAGTTCGATTTTTGCTGGCGCTGTTCTTCGCTTAAAAGTTGCGATGATTCGTAGTCCATGCTGCCGATGGTGTATGTGTAGAAAATCTGCGCGGCGGCATCGGGCGCATCGTCGTCGCTGATGTCGAAGACGGTGCCTTCGGCAATGCGCCCCGTGCGCAGCAGCCGCGCCACGCGCCCCGCGTCATCCTCTGTTTTTTTTCGCAGGAAACGGCTGATAAAAGACATGCGTCGATGTCCTTTACGGCGCGCTCGCGTCGCTTGAAGAAAGCGTCGCGGCAGAACTTCGGGAAGGCTTGGAAGGCTCTATGATAACGCTGTCGCGCATCGTCACGTCATCGGCGGTGCCGAGAATTTTGTCCGCGCCGGGCAGCGTCAATTCATAGTTGGTAAAGGTAAGTCCTTCGTCGGGCAGATCATTTATATTCGCCGCGCTGATTGTGCGAAGCGCCGCGCCGCGCAGAGAGCGCACGCGCTTCGGCAAACGAGCTTGAACGGATGTCGGCTTGTATCCGTTGCCGTTCGGTTCGACGGCAGCAAGCGCGGCGGCGATTGAGCCGTCGTTGTCTGGTAACTGCTGCAAGTCCTGCAAGTCCATCGGGAACGTGCCGGACTGCGCGCGGTATTTAAGCAATGCGCGGTTAAGCGTCCAGAGTTGTGCGTTTGAAGCGGCAGTAATTCCTAACTGCCTGCGGCGAAGGCGTTCCGGCACTGTGACGCCGATGGATGCCGCGATCAATAAAAGCGAGAGCGCCGAGCCTGCTATTCCCGCGTGTGCCAAGCGTGTACCGGCAAAGCGCAACGGAAAACGCCGCACGCGCGCGTGTGCGCGCAGCGCTATCCACAAAGCGGCGGCGCTCGCGGGCAACGCAGCATACTTCATACGCCACGCGGCGGTTTCGGCTGCACCGGCGACGTTGGAAAAGCTTATGTGAAAAAGCGAGCCGTGTTCGAGTTGTGCCGTGATCGTGCTTGCAATAAAGACTGCGAGCAGCAGCGCGCCTATGACGCAAGCAAAAAACGCAGGCATGTAAGACGGCAGTTCACGCAGCGGGCGCGAGAGCGGTTCGCCGACGGCACGGGCGCCGCACGCCGCGCAGCCCGCATACAAATTCCCCGCAAACTCATGGCCGCAGCACGGGCAAACAACAGTCATCGTTTTCCATTCACCTCAAAGATTGAATAAAAAGAGCGCAAGAAGAAGTAGTAGAAATTGTATGATCCAACAATTACGCGGCTTCAGCGCGCGAAGTCCGGTTTTACGCCCGTCTCCGTTCCACCGACTTTAGATGCGTTGGAAGCAACATCCGCTGCCGTGTTTTTTTCGCTTTGCGCGGCCTCGACGCGGTTGACTTCGCGCCATGTGTGATACATGCGATGCGTGAACGTCCAGAGCGAGCCGACGGCGAGAATCCAGAGCACTGCGGGCATACGGTTGGCAAACATGTTAGCCGAACTCGGATGCGTCGAAAGCGCGCCGATAATCAACAGCACGACGCGTTCCGGGCGGCGCAAAAAACCCACGTCGCACTTCGGAATCAAGCTTTCGGCGCGCGCGCTCGTATAACTCACCATCACGGAACCCATCAAGGCCGCGCCCGTTAAAAAAACATTGAGCGTCGAATGAAACTCCGTATCGCGCGCATAAAAGACGAGCACGCCGACGAAGATCACCATATCTGAAAGACGATCGAGCGACGAATCGAGAAAGCCTCCGAATCGCGTTACGCGACCCGACAGGCGCGCAACGCTGCCGTCGAGCATGTCGAAGAGATTAGCGACGATCAGGATAATTCCAGCCCAAAAGAAATAACCAAAACCAAAGAGCAGTCCGCACAGCACGTTGATCGCGACGCCGGTAATCGTCAACACGTTCGGATTAACGTGGCCGTAGGCAAGCCAACGCACCATCCAATCGATGATACGCTTTGCGCCGCGCCCGATGCTCGCCCCCAGCATTTTTAGTTTTTCTCCCGGTTGATGATAAAACAGGCCGACCCGCTTTTTTGCGAGCATTCAAAACAGAGCATGATAGAAATGCGCCGGACAGCTTGTCAAGGATAATGCCCAAGCAGCGTTAATGCTATATGCTGTGATACGCGATGAATATCGCCAAGTAAAACAATCGTCATGGCATTATAATTGATTGACGATCAGGCACGCATTCATGCACGTATGTTTATCGTGCAAGCGCACAACACTCGCCACATTTTAAGGAGAAGACATGAACGCTTTTGAACTATTGGAACACGACCACAAAACCGTCGCAGGCATTTTCGAGAAATTAGAGCCGACGACCGAACGCGCCGTCAAAACGCGCCACGAACTTTTTGCGCAACTCAAGGAAGAACTCGAAATCCACGCGCATATAGAAGAAACGATTTTTTATCCGGTGCTGAAAAAAGAGGCAGAGACGCGCGACATTACGCTCGAAGGTGTCGAGGAGCATCACGTCGTTAAAATCTTATTGGGAGAATTGACCACGACGCCCGTCGATACGGAGCAGTGGACGGCGAAATTAAAAGTGCTGCAGGAAAACGTCGAGCACCACGTCGAAGAAGAAGAAGAAGAAATGTTCGTGAGCGCGCGCAAAGTCTTGAGCAAGGAATTGATCGACGAATTAGGCGCGCGCATGGAAGCGGAAAAGAAAAATCAGCAGCAAAAAGCGGCGGCAGCGCGCAGTTAAGTAAAGTTACACTCGAATCGAACGACAAAGATTTACCGGCAAGCTTTCAATCGTTTCATCGAAGGCTTGCCGGTTGTATTGTCTGGCTCTGCTTGGACTACTTCTCATTTTCTATTAACATAAGTGATGAGTCTTCATTGATCCACTAGCTGAAGCTAGTGGATCAATGAAGCTGGTAGATTGTAGGCTTTAGCCGAATCTATTTGGCTAAAGCCGAACAATTCGTCAAGCATTCGTCCACTAGGGTTGTGCTAGTGGCAACTTATATCAACAGAACCTAGTTTTGCGTAATCCACGCGTTTAACCTTCCGGCGCTTTATCGTGAATCGTGAGAAGGCTGCGAATTTCAAACGTGCGCGCACCGGCGGGCGTGCGCACAACGACTTCATCGCCTTCTTCCTTGCCCATTAAACTTTTGCCGACGGGCGAGGTAGTGGAAATCAAGCCGCCGTGCGGATCGCTTTCTTCCGGCGTCACGAGTTTATACGTTACTTCCTCATCCCGCTCTCCGTCATAAAGCACGAGCGTCGAACCGTAGGCGGCGCGGTCGTGCGGCACCTTCGATAAATCAATCGACGAAACTTCACTCAGGCGCTGGCGCAACTGCCCTATGCGCGCACGCACAATTTCTTGACGGTCAAGCGCGGCGCGGTATTCCGCGTTCTCGCGCAGATCGCCGAACTCCAGCGCAAGCTTGATTTGTTTCGGCAGATGTATGCGCAGTTCCGTTTCCAGTTCTTCTAATTCACCTTGAAGGCGTTGCTTGATTTCCTGTGTCAATTTTTCTCGCTCCACTAATCCAGACGAAATATCAGACACGTACTTTACCGTCTGCAATCCGAAAAGGAAAACAGTCGTTGATGCGTTTCGATATTTTACGCTATACTCGCTTTCGGTGTCTTCGATTATTCAATTACTTTGTGTGAGTTGAATAAACAAAAGCCCTTCTCCCGTTGCGGCTCGAAGGAAGATGCCCGCGCTATCATGTTTCTGTAGTTCGCCGCCCCGCGAAGAAACGCGAGCGCGTCAGGCTAGCATACCTCATCGCACATAACCATCTGGCAGAAACGGGAGCACGCGGCTTTCCGTTCAGGCCATAACACGGGACGATAATCGGGATGGAAAGCGATGTCTTGCACAAATCAAAATACAAATAAACTCATTCTCTTCATCGACGATGATCCGTCGCTCCTGAAGCTTGGCCGCATTAGTCTGGAGCGGGCGGGCTATCGCTTTGCGGGCGCAGCCAGCGGGCGAGAAGGTTTGCAATTGGCGCGCGAACTGCGCCCCGATTTGATACTGCTCGATTACATGATGCCCGGCATGAGCGGCAGGGAAGTCTTCGCCGAATTATCGAACGGCGCTGAACAGCATTTGCGGCACACGCCCGTTATCATGCTGACCGCGCGCACGGGCAATCAATCGGAACAACGCGAATTGCTCGAAGCAGGCCTCACCGCTTATTTGTGCAAGCCCTTCGGCCACTCCGAACTTCTGAACGTCATCGACAACGTGCTCGTGATGAGCGGCATCAGGGAACGCAATCGCGTGCTTGAAACAGAGGCGCGGCAGTCGCTTATCTCGACTGTGAAGGCGCTGATTTCCTTGCTCGCCGTCAAGGACAGTTACACGGGTGAGCATTCCAACATGATGGTCGATTTAACGGAAGCCATCGCGCAGCGTTTTGGTGCTACGGAATCGGAAGCAATGAACTTCAAACTCGGCGCGCTGCTTCATGATATTGGAAAGATCGGCGTCCCTGAAGGAATCCTGCGCAAGCCCGGACGCCTGACGCCCGAAGAAACCGCCGCGATGCGCCTGCATGTCGATTACGGCGAACAGGCCGTGCGCAGCATTCCGCATCTGGAAATCGTCCACGGCATCGTCAAGCATCATCACGAATGGTGGAACGGCGGCGGTTATCCGTCGTGTCTTGCTGGCGAAGCGATTCCGCTCGGCGCGCGCATCGTTGCCGTCGTCGATGCGTATGATGCGATGATGAGCGACCGTCCTTACCGCAAGCATTTGCCGCAGGAAACCGCCATCGCCAGATTGCGCGAGGGCGCAGGCACGCAGTTCGATCCGGCGGCAGTCGAAAAATTAATCGAGTGTCTCGCTTCCTACGATTCGCAAAAAGTGCGCGCGATGAATCTGCAATTTCTCGAAGAGCTGTACACTGTTTAGCATTCACAGCGCCCGATTAGTGCTTTGTAATTTAAGTGTTTAGATTTCTTTGAATTGCCACTAGCTTTAGCTAGTGGCAGAGGTAAGCTAAGTATTAGAGGCTTTAGCCGAACTATTTGGCTAAAGCCACACTTTCTCTTGCTTGTACCCTCCAGCTAAAGCTGGAGGCAATTTATCCGATAATTAACTTAACCATTGCATTGGCTGTGACTCAACGCCTTGCTCCCAGTAAAACGGCGTCCGAAATCAGCTTAAATTTCGGACGCCGTTGCTGTTGAGCAGAGAATTAGAATTAGCCCCGTGCGGTTTCCATTGCCTTTTCGTTCTTCATCGCCGTTCCGTCAGCATTAAGGCCGATGCTTTCGGGGTTGATGTCCTCAACCTTAACGCCGATGCCGTCTGCCACGCGCTGGCCGTAATCCTTGTCGCACTGCGAGAAGTGCCAGACCATGCGCTCCTGTATGTCTCTGTTGCACTGCTTGAGCAGTCCCACCAGATTGTTGATAAGGTCGTCGCGTTCCCAGTCCTCGATCACGCGGTAACGTTCGCCCGCCTGCTTATAATCGTTTGTCCGGCTGATCTTCTGGCGCACGAGATTGCCTTCGACGTAAGGCGTGTGCGACTTGCCAGACCCTTGAGCTTCCTTCAAGCCGCCGCGACTGTTCGGCTCATAATTGATGTGCGGATTCCCGCCCGCTTCGTTGCCGTCAACGTTGTACGTCATCTGTCCATCGCGCTGATTGGTTGCGACATGTTTTTGCGGACTGTTGACAGGCAGTTGCAGATAATTAGGCCCGACGCGGTAACGCTGCGTGTCGGAGTAAGAGAACGTGCGGCCTTGCAGCATTTTGTCATCCGAGAAATCAAGGCCGTCAACGAGGACGCCCGTGCCGAAGGCGACTTGTTCGACTTCCGCAAAGTAGTTCGACGGATTTCTGTCCAGAACCATGCGGCCTGCGGGCAGCATCGGGAATTGATCTTCAGGCCATGTTTTCGTGTCGTCGAGCGGATCAAAATCCAACTCCGTGTGCTCGTCGTCCGACATCACCTGAATCTGAAATTCCCATTCCGGGAAATCTCCGCGCTCGATGGCTTCGTACAAATCCTGCGTCGCGTGGTTAAAGTTCGTTGCCTGTATCTCGTCTGCCTGCGCCTGCGTCAGCGAACGAACGCCCTGCTTCGGAATCCAGTGATACTTAACCAGCACGCCTTCGCCTTCCATGTTGTACATCTTGTACGTGTTGACGCCCGCGCCTTCCTGCTCGCGGTAGTTCGCGGGAATGCCGCGCGGACTAAAAAGAAACGTCAGCATGTGCATTGATTCCGGGGTAAGGCTCATAAAGTCGAAGATGCGGTTCGGGTCTTGAATGTTCGTTACAGGGTCTGGCTTGAGCGAGTGAATCACGTCCGGGAATTTGATAGCGTCCCGGATAAAAAAGACCTTCAGATTGTTGCCGACCAAATCCCAATTGCCGTCCTCTGTGTAGAATTTGACGGCGAAGCCGCGCGGATCACGCGCCGTTTCGGGCGATGTGCCGCCGTGAATCACTGTCGAGAAACGCACGAAAACGGGCGTGCGCTTGCCTTTTTCCTGAAACAGTTTGGCGCGCGTGTACTTGCTCGCCGGATCGCTGCCGATTGTGCCGTAAGCCTCGAAGTAGCCGTGTGCGCCTGCGCCTCTCGCGTGGACGACGCGTTCGGGAATGCGCTCGCGGTCAAAGTGGCTGATCTTCTCTAGGAATTGATAATTCTCGAGCGTGGTCGGCCCACGATCACCAATCGTGCGGCTGTTTTGATTATCGTAAATGTGGTGTCCCTGCCGGTTGGTCAACTCCGGCTGCGGTTTATCCCGCTCGCTGGGCTTCGTGTTCGTCGCGCCCGCGTTTTTTTCGTTCATCTTTTCGTCACTCATAAAAGTTCCTCCGTGTGTTCAGTAAAGCTTGTTTCGCAAAAAAAAAGATTACCGGCGGCACTCTCGACAGTGGCCTAAGAGTTCCAGCCGGTAATCCTTTACTTCAAATCCTTTTTGCGGCTTGATACGCTTCAACGCTTCAGCGCCTTCCGCAGAATCCAAGTCCCATAGCTTGCCGCACTTCAAACAGCGCGTGTGATAATGATGATCCGTCCGTATGTCGTAGCGCGCCGAGCCGTCACCGTAGCTAAGCTTGGAAACAGCATTGCATTCGACGAGCGTTTCCAGATTATTGTAGATGGTTGCGAGGCTGATTCGCGGCAGTTTGCGTTTGACCGCGAGGAAGATTTCGTCGGCAGTCGGATGGTGCTCGACACGGCTCAGGTAATCGAAGACAGCGACGCGCTGCTTCGTCAAATGCCCGCCGCGCGCTTCAAGCTTTTGGCGCAGCGTTTCCGCGCCGCTCTGTCTCTTATCGGTAGCTTTCATAATTTGATTCTTGCGCGGGAGCATAATCTCTCCGGTTAGCAAAGTCAATAATAATTCTAATTCTTAAAACCGAAATTGTTGTCTTGAATCTCTTTCGTAACTTGCCATCCGAATAGAAAGGCGGGAAGAATAGCGCTCGTTTATATTTCATTAGGAACGCAATTCAACAAATACAAGCAACGCATCGAACGCAAAAAGAAAAATGAATCAACACATTATCGTTAATAAGCGCGGAGCCGAACGCGTGCGCCGCGCCGGTCATTTATGGATTTACCGCAGCGACATCACGAGCGCTGACGGCGTTTCGGGCGGCGCGGTTGTGGGCGTGCGCGACGAACGCGGAAAATCCGTCGGACAATTTATTTATAGTGACCGCTCGGAAATCTCCTTGCGCCTTTTAACGCCCGGCGATGAAAGGATTGACCGCGAATGGTGGCGCAAACGCCTGCGCGAAGCGATGCGGCGCCGCGCGAATTACAAGGCGAACACAAACGCATATCGGCTCGTGTACTCTGAAGGCGATTTGCTGCCGTCGCTGATCGTAGATGCTTACAATGACGTGTTTGTTCTTCAAACGCTCGCGCAGGGAACCGATGCCATTAAGGAAACGCTTGTCGAATTACTTGTCGAAGAATTTGCGCCGCGCGCCGTGATCGAGCGCAACGACGCGCGCGTGCGCGAGTTGGAAGGCTTGGAGTTGCGCGCCGGAATCGTTTACGGCGACGCGCCCGAAGAGTTCGAGATCGTGCAGGACGGCGTGCGCTTTCTCGTCGCACCGCTCGGCGGGCAAAAGACCGGCTCGTTTCTCGATCAGCGCGAAAATCGTCTTGCCGCCAGCCGCTTTGCGCACGGGCGCGCTCTCGATTGCTTTACCTTCAACGGCGCATTCGCGTTGCATCTCGCGCACGCGTGCGACAGCGTGCTCGGTTTGGATATTTCCGCCGACGCCGTCGCGCAAGCCAAACGCAATGCAAAATTAAATGACGCGCGCAACGTCGAATTTCACGAAGCCAACGTCTTCGACGCCCTGCGTGAAATGGAAACTTCCAGCGAGCGCTTTGACACCATTGTGCTCGACCCGCCCGCGTTCGCCAAGAACCGCGCGAGCATCAAATCTGCTGCGCGCGGCTACAAAGAAATCAATTTGCGCGCGATGAAACTCTTGAACCCGAACGGCACGCTCGTTACCTGCACCTGTTCCTACCACATATCGGAAGACATCTTTCTCGAACTCGTTGCGGATGCCGCGCGCGATGCGAAACGCCGCGTGCAACTTCTTGAAAAGCGAATGCAGGCGCGCGATCATCCGGTGCTGTTCGGCGTGCCGGAGACTTATTATTTGAAATGCTTGATTGTAAGGATGGTTGATTAGAAACTTGAGGGCAGAGCGGCATCAATCGCTCGTCTTGAGGTGTCTCGTCGTATGTTCTGTGATGCTCGGCGGAGATACGAGTTGCGCGGAGTTGCGCCGCCGAATTTCACCTGTAGATTTCGCGGGGTGTAACCTTGTTTGCTCCAGTGTTGGAGAAGCCGTATGACTGTAAATCGAGAGATCGTCCGGTAGCCGGTCTAAAGTTGGATCGAATCCACCGGAGCGGCTTCGTTTGTCTACCCAAATGTTGCCGATGCCCGAGCAAAGCATAATCAAGGCAATAAAGAATAAGAAAACTGAAAAGTAGAGGCCGGGTTTGTCGATTAAATTCCAAACGCCCATCCCTACAAGAATCATGCCGAATGCGACAAGTGAACCGCCCTCGCGCATGCTCTCGCGTTCGATGCGTTGATGACGACTCAAGAAAAATGCGTCAAGGCGACTCGCGGCAATCGTCGTCCATCCGATGTTCGCGGTCATCGCCTGCGAAATAAGCCGCAAATCTTTGCCGCAGCCGCGACAATACTTGACGCTTGCTTCCTCATTCTCCACCGCGCAGTTGGGACAATACATCTCGTTGCTCCAAATTCCTAAAATTCCTGCTGACAAATACGATCATAAAGCAGAATCTGTTCCCGGAAGAATTACCGTTTGCGTCGCGGATTTACCCGCAAATACAAAATCTTCGCTGCTACTTTAGCTCGCGGGCGCATTGCTGTGAACTGTTTCGGCAAGGTGTTTGGCGTCGGGCATGGCTTCGAGGGCGCGCTGGGTTTGCGGGTCGCCGTCAAGGAGCACGCGTGCTCCGGCGTCGGTTGAATAAGCGGCGGTGATGATTTCTTCGCGCAGGCGCAGCTTTGTGAAGTCGGCTTCGGCGTCGATCTGCGCGGGTTCGAGCGCGAGATTGCCGTCGCGTTTGACGAAGGAGCGGAAGGCTTCTAGGACGCGATCCGTGACGGGGTAATCAGTCGGGCGCGGCGCGTGTTCGTATTCTGTTTTTTCGATGCGGTAGTTTTCGAGGCCGGGAATTTGTCCAGCGGCAAGCTGGCGCGTGAATTGAAACGACGCTTCCATAATGCGAAGGCGCGCGGGCGTAAACACTGGTTGCTTTGTTTCGATGTCGGGCGTGATGCCGCCGCCGCCGTAGAAGGTGCGCCCGCCCGCTGTGCGAACGGCGGGGCCTGTCGGCGGGTGCGGGCTGGGCGCGGGCGTCGGCTGCGCGATTGGTTGAATGGCTTGACCGGGCGTGCGCGGGGCGCGCGGCTGCGGTTCGTCTGCCGTGTCGTGGCGGACGTAGTAATCGTAGAGCGAGCCGTTCGAGTAATCGCGCTGGATAGAGCGTCCGTAGGGCGTGTAATACTTGGCTGTGGTGAGCGTCAGCCCCGTGCCGAAGGGAAGTTGAAAGACGCGTTGGACAAGCGCTTTGCCGAAACTTGTTTCGCCGACGAGCAATCCGCGCCCGTTGTCCTGAATCGCGCCCGCGACGATCTCGGAAGCCGAAGCGGAGTTGCGGTTAATCAATACAACGAGCGGAAAGTCTTCCGGGTCTGTCCCCTTCGAGCGATAAACGGCAGGCTGCGAGTATTCGCGCCCGCGCACGGAAACAACCGTTTGTCCACGCGGCAGAAATTCGCCTGCCACGTCAATCGCTTGATCGAGCAAGCCGCCGGGATTGCCGCGCAAATCTAAAATGATCTGGCGCATTCCCTGTTTCTTCAAATCGACGATCGCATCATGCAGCTCGTCGCCGGTCGTATGTTGAAAGCCGCGCGTCAGGCCTATGTAGCCCGTGCCGGGACGAATCATGTAGGCATTGCTGATCGAAGGCAGCGGCACGGCGGCGCGCACGATTGTAAAATAGAGCGGAGCTTCGGAACCGGCGCGCTCGATCTTGAGACGCACGCTTGTTCCCATCGCTCCGCGCACATTCTTAGAGACTTGCTCGCTCGTCCATTCGCGCGAATCTTTGCCGTCTACTTCGACGATGCGGTCACCATAGCGAAGCCCCGCGCGCGCCGCCGGAGTATCCGGCACAGGCGATTGCACATAAACGCCGTCGCGGTGCTGCAGGATAGTGACGCCGATGCCGTAAAAGCGCGAGTCCTGATCTTCCTTGAGCTTCGTGAATTCGGTTTGCGGGAAATAGGTCGAGTGCGGATCGAGGGTCGAAAGCATTCCCTGTATGGCGGTCTGCGTGGCGCGCCCGTAATCGACATCGCCCGCATAGTTGTTCGTAATGACATCCATCGCCGCGCGGTAGTTGCCTTCGATCGCGGCGGGCGAGTTGTCGCCTGCGGGCTTCGGCGTGGCAGCAGCGGTGGCCGCGCGATTCGTTACCGCTCCGCCGAGAGTGCCGCCGACGACGGACGCCGCGACGAGAATCGTAGCCGCAACTATGCCAAATTTACTGCTCATGTTATGCTCCAAAATCTTGCTCGCGCAGAGGCACACCGTGAGCCTTTGCTTAATCCGAATATACCATAGTGAGGCCGCGCTGCGCCGCTGTACGCGCGCGGGCGAGCGAGCGGCATAAGAGCTTGCTGTGAAAGACGATTCGATGCTGACATCTCTCTCCATAATCGTGCCTGCCTATAACGAAGCCAGACGGCTCGGCAAATCTCTGCAAACGATTCTACAGTATATGGACGAGCATGTGCGCGACGGAGAATTGATCGTTGTTGACGACGGCTCAAAAGATAATACGACGCAAGTCGCCGAAGAAGCTTTTGCGAACATTCAGCACAAGGTTCCGGCGCGAGTGATTCGCAACACGCCGAATCGCGGTAAAGGCCATGCTGTGCGCACGGGTTTGCTTGCTGCGCGCGGCAATACGGCGCTTTTTTCCGACGCGGATTTATCCACACCGATTACGGAAACGCCGAAACTCGTGTTGCCGATTGAGCAGGGAACCTATGATGTCGTGTTCGGCTCGCGCGCCATTGATCGTAGTTTGATCGGCGTTCATCAACCATGGCAACGCGAGCAAAGCGGGCGCGTCTTTAATGTCGCCGTGAAGCTTGCGACCCGTATGCCTTTCTGGGACACGCAGTGCGGCTTCAAAGCCTTTCGCATGAACGTCTGCCGTCCGCTTGTCGAAGCCGCCGCGATTGATCGCTTCGGCTTTGATGTGGAGCTACTGTACATCGCGCATCTGGCAGGGCTTCGTTTGTGCGAACAGGCGGTGCGCTGGGACGATTATGAAGGCAGCACGGTCAGCTTTCTCGGCGGCCTGCATGGATTCACGGAATTGCGCACGCTTCGCCGGCAAGCGGAACGCGGGCTTTACGATAAGGCAATCACCGCCGCACGCCGCGCCGCAATTGAACCCGAAGAAACCGGACGTGTAGCGGATACAAATGATGAATCGCCCATGCATGACGCAACGCCCGAACTCACCGGTTCGACACAGAGACTCTAGCGCACGCGCGACTACGGCAGCGGGGAATTGTCTTGAACAATCCCGATCAACCTTGAATTTTATCGCTTGATAATATGAACGCTCGACTCAACATTAATATAGACCACGTCGCCACCGTGCGGCAGGCGAGGCGCGCGCCGGAACCGAGCGTGATTGCGGCGGCGCTTCTTTGCGAACAGGCCGGAGCCGACGGCATCACTGTGCATTTGAGAACTGACCGCCGCCACATACAGGACGCGGACTTGCGCGCGCTGCGGCAAAGCATTACGACTTATCTGAATGTCGAGATGGCGACCACCGAAGAGATGCTCGGCATTGCGCTCGACGTGCGGCCTGATGCGGTTACGCTTGTCCCGGAAAGCGCGAATGAAGTAACGACCGAAGGCGGGTTGGACGTGCAGGCGAATTTGAGTCTATCGCGCGCCACCGCGCGTCGTTTGCGCGAAGCCGGAATCATCCCTAGTTTTTTCATTGACCCTGTGCCGCAGCAAATCGAAGCGGCGCACGAAGCGGGCGCGCAGCAAATAGAACTCTGCACAGCCGAATACGCGGACGCCACGCTCGGCTCGCGCGCTTCATACGCGGAAAGCACGCTGAAGGCCGCGCAGGAATTGAGGCGTTTGCGCGAAGCCGCCGCACTCGCACGACAATACGGCTTGCGCGTCGCCGCCGGTCACGGCTTAACATACAGAAACATCGGCGCAGTCGCATCCATCGAAGAAATCACAGAACTCAACATCGGACACAACATCATCGCACGCGCCCTCTTTACAGGCTTGGAGCGCGCCGTGCGAGACATGCGCGACTCGATCAGGGCAGGAAACTAAACCTTGAAACCGAAGCCTGAAACAAAGTGATGCCGCAAGCGACTTTCGCATAAAAGCGGCTCCCGATCCGCTTTCACACGTCATCACTTGCGGCATCTCTTATCCGGCCAACGAGTAATGCTTTGTGACCGAAACTCGAAAAATTCCAGCGCGCAGATTTTAACTTCAAGTCCAACGCAACTTTTCGTAACAACTGAAAACACACGCTTCGTTTAGCTCGCCAGCGCGTTTGTTTGCTCGTGCGACGCAGGCAAAGCAATGCCCAGATGTTTGTATGCCGCGCGCGTCACGACACGTCCGCGCGGCGTGCGATTGAGCAGGCCGATTTGTATCAGATACGGCTCGATGATCTCCTCAATGGATTCACGCTCTTCACTGATCGAAGCAGAGATTGTGCCGACGCCCACCGGCCCGCCGTCGAACTTTTCGATAATCGCCGTCAGCAGCTTGCGGTCAACTTCATCCAACCCGAAACGATCCACTTCCATTTCGTCGAGCGCGCGCCGCGCCATAGCCTGCGTGATGCGCCCGTCGCTCAACACTTCCGCATAGTCACGCACGCGCCGCAATAAACGATTAACGATACGCGGTGTGCCGCGCGCGCGCCTCGCCAGTTCACGCGCGCCGCTCGCTTCGATTTCAACATTCAGTATCTCCGCCGAGCGGTGAACGATGATTTCCAAATCCTTCTGCGAATAAAAATCGAGATGCTGCACGATGCCGAAGCGCCCGCGAAGCGGAGCGGTAATCAGACCGGCGCGAGTGGTTGCGCCGACCAATGTGAACTTCGGCAAATCGAGTTTGATGGAGCGCGCCGCCGTGCCTTGCCCGATCATCAAATCGAGCTGGTAATCTTCCATCGCCGGATACAACACTTCTTCTATCTGCGGCTTGAGACGATGAATCTCGTCTATGAAAAGCACGTCGCCTTCCTGCAAATTTGTGAGCAGTGCCGCGAGGTCGCCGCCGCGTTCGATGGCGGGGGCGCTGACGCTTTTTAGCTCCGCCTTCATCTCTGCGGCGATAATGTTGGCGAGTGTGGTTTTACCAAGTCCCGGCGGGCCGTAAAAAAGCACATGGTCGAGCGCTTCATGCCGCGCGCGAGCCGCCTTCAAAAAGATATTCAGATTACTTGTGACTCTCGTTTGCCCTATGTACTCGGCGAGACATTGCGGACGCAGACTTTGCTCGACTTGCGCGTCTTCCGGCGTCGCTTCGCCCGCGATTGTGCGTGCCTCGTCCGGCATAACTTCTGCGATAGACTGTGACATTAATAAAGCCCTCTTGTGGCGGAAAAATCGCTTCCTCGAAACAACGTGATTATACCGTGTTCGGTTCGTTGTTTCAAGCATGAAACAGCATTGGAAAGCGGAAAATAGATAAGAAAATGCTTTAAGTTTTGTTGGAAGCGAGTCAGGAAAGTTTTTGATGAAGAATTGAAATTGAAAGCGCGATAGGCAGCATAAAACTAAACGTCAATGCCCGAAAACATTGTGATGAAAATTGTGTAATTAAATGGCGAAAGGCAATTGATCGAAAGCTTTTTAAGCTCGACCAACTGCCTTTCGCATGTTTGGATTTAATGTTCGGAGAGTGGTTGCGAAACTTAGCGCACCGTCGCGGTGTTAGCGTTTCCAGAGGCGAGTTGCAGACGAACTTGCGAGCGGTCGAAGCGTTCGCGCGCAGAGGCCGCATCTTCTTCGCTGGTGTTCGCGTTGTTGAGTATTTTCTCTGCTTCGTCGCGTTCGCTGCGCGCCTGTGCTGCGTCGATTTCTTCCGGGCGCTCGGCGATTTCAGCGAGCACCGAAACGCGATCCGCATTGACTTCGACGAAGCCGCCGGAGACATGCAGTTGCTGCGATGCGCCGCCGCGCGTGTAAGCGAGGACGCCTGTTTGGAGTTGCGAAATAAGCGGCGTGTGTCCGGGCAGAATGCCTAGCTCGCCGCTCAATGTCGGAAGTTGCACGGCGTCCACCGCTTCCGCGAGCACGCGCCGCTCCGGTGTGACGATTTCAAGTTGGAGTTGTTCAGCCATAATTAAATCAAACGATTAAGCACTCATCAGTTTACAGAGAATTGCCACTATGCTGCTCGCCTTCAATGCGCTCGACCATTTTGGCGATATTAACGTATGCCTCTTCGAGTCCGGCAACCCGATATTCTGTTCGGTTAGCACGTTCGTCTGCGCTACGCGCCAATTCGGTAAGCATTACGAAAGATGTTTCAAGTTGAGCGACGCGTGCCGTGTCTTTCCCTTGCGCTTCGGCCAACTTATCCGTTCTTTCCGTCAACGTGTCTATCTTCGTCGTAACGCTCGCCAGCGTCTCGACGATGAACTCCATCTTGCGTTGCATTTCCGCTTCGCTCATAAGCTTTTACGCTCCGGCAATTCTCTGTGCGTTTTCGCGTGCTTCTTCGATTGTGCCGACGAGGAAAAAGGCTTGTTCGGGAATGTCGTCATGCTTGCCTTCGACAATCTCGCGGAAGCCGCGAATCGTGTCTTCGAGCTTGACGTATTTTCCTTCGCGTCCCGTAAAACCTTCTGCGACGAAGAACGGTTGCGAGAAAAAGCGTTGGACTTTGCGCGCACGCGAAACCACCAGCTTATCTTCTTCCGATAATTCGTCGAGACCTAAGATGGCGATGATGTCCTGCAAGTCTTTGTAGCGTTGCAGAATCTGTTTGACGGCCTGCGCTGTTTTGTAGTGCTCTTCGCCGAGTATGCGCGGATCAAGCAGGCGCGAAGACGAAGCGAGCGGGTCAACGGCAGGGTAAATACCGAGTTCGGCGATCTGACGTGAAAGCGCCGTGACTGCGTCGAGATGCGCAAACGTCGTTGCCGGTGCGGGGTCTGTGTAATCGTCCGCCGGAACGTAAACGGCTTGGATAGAAGTAATCGAGCCGGTCTTCGTCGAAGTGATGCGCTCCTGCATTTCGCCCATTTCGCTAGCGAGGTTCGGTTGATAACCCACCGCCGAAGGCATACGGCCAAGCAGCGCGGAGACTTCGGAACCGGCCTGCGTAAAGCGGAAAATGTTGTCAATGAAGAGCAGCACGTCGCGGCCTTCATCACGGAAATATTCGGCGACGGTGAGTCCTGAAAGAGCAACGCGCAGGCGCGCTCCCGGCGGCTCCGTCATCTGCCCGTAGACGAGCGCGACCTTAGATTCTTTGATCGCCTCCATGTCTACTTTGGTCATATCGAACTCGCCTGTTTCTTCCATGTGCTTGTAGAAGGCATCGCCGAATTGAATAACCTTCGACTCGACCATTTCGCGCAAAAGATCATTGCCTTCGCGTGTGCGTTCGCCGACACCCGCGAAGACAGAGAAGCCGGAGTGCGCGCGCGCGATGTTATTAATCAGTTCCATGATGAGCACGGTCTTGCCAACACCCGCGCCACCAAAGAGACCAATCTTGCCGCCGCGTAAGAAAGGCTGAATCAAGTCGATGACCTTGATGCCCGTCTCGAACATCTGCAACTCTGTTGACTGTTCCTCAAACGTCGGCGCATGACGATGAATCGAATCGCGTTGCGTCGCCTGCACCGCGCCCAGATTATCCACAGGCTCGCCGATCACGTTCATTACGCGTCCGAGCGTGCCTTCGCCAACCGGCACGGTAATTTGGCTGCCCGTATCAATCGCCTTCATGCCGCGCACCATGCCATCCGTCGGCAACATGGAGACGGCGCGCACGCGGCCTTCGCCGAGGTGCTGCTGCACTTCGCACACCACATCAATCGGCTGCGGCACATCGAAGCCTTCCGACGTGATGCGCAGCGCCGTATAAATCGGCGGCAAATAATTTTCTTCAAACTCCACGTCCACCACCGGGCCGATAATCTGCACGACGCGTCCCGGATGCTGTTCGTTCCCGCCGCTGCTGCTCAAATTTCCATTAGGCGTAGCCATACTCGTTCTATTAACTCCTCTTCATCACAAATGCCGATAAAGGCGAAAAATTATCCTGTACAAAAGCCTTACAAAATACCATACGCATTCGCTTCAAAGCAAAACCCTGTGTCACCGAAATCATCGAAGCCACCGAATTTATCAGGCAAGAGGGTAAGTAGCACTTCGCTCCAACACAAAAAGAATTGCTCATGTCTTTAGCCGTTTCAATACTATCTGCCCGCGCTACTGTGAAAGCAATGCTATCGAGGTATCAGGTTAGATGAACTGTTAAATGGTGTGTGAAAGGAAAGAACATGCTTAGACATAGTTTTTGATGATCTATCAACTAGACGCAAGGAAAAGTAAAGATGTAGGCTTGCAGATATGTTCTCGGAAATAAACGGTTTTCTCGCAAGTGCCGTGCTCGCTCTATTTCTTGGCCTCTTTACTAGCGCGCTTCAACTTGGCGGAGTTATCAGCGTAAATTTAGCGCGCGTATTATTGTTTGCTGCATGGGCTGTTGCAGTTGTCGGTGCAAGTTCATCATTAAATAATGCCCCTCCTGAACATCGCGCGATAACCGCCGCAATAATTGGCATCCCGATTGGTCTTGCATTAATCCTCACTGAACGTTGGATAGTCAACAAACGAAGAAATGTGCCGCTAGTTCAAACGACAGCGGAGAAAAGGCTAGAACCAAATATCATCTGCTTGGCTGAGGATGATCTTTTCGTAACGCTGGATAGACATGAAATTTTCCGAGAAACCGAAGACTACGGCCCCGGTGCGCTTCGTGCCGCTACAGTGAAATTTACCAATGAACCAAAGTTGGGACGCAAGGTTAGGAGTGTTAATAACGTTAGAGCGCAAATCATCTATTACGATTCAGATTGGCCGGAACGTGAAGCCTACCGGATTGATTATGGTTGCTGGCTTAACGAAGAATCTCCTTACGTTTCGTTTAATCTTTCTGATAATGCAGTTCAACAATTAATAGTTGTGGCCTTTCAGCACAAAAAGGACGGAGGCTATGGGTTTGAGCGCAAGGTTACTATTTACGGCAACAGTCCAGACAGAAACGCGCCGTTAATACGATATGGATACAATATTGTATTGGTTTTAGGGTCAGAGTGATACTAATAGTTGGCGAGTACGGCGAGTTTAGTTCACAGCATGATTTTGAACTTAATATTCAACCTGGGTCATCATACAGCTTTGGGTATGTAAACGAAGAAGAGAAACGGCTGAGGAGAGAATCTATCTCTCGGGAGCTAGAGAGATTTATTAAGGAAGGCGAAAAGTTTTTTGTTGAACCTGTTAACGTTGATTGGGATAAGTTCTATTCTGAAGCTCATGAATGGCGGAATAAAATATACGGCTGGATTAGAAGACTCTTTGGATTAACTGTTTCCGAAAGATTCCACAGTGTTTTGGAGATGAATAAGTTTCCACACGAAATACCGGCTGGTCGTAGTGGATTTTTAGATGAACTCTATACACAATTTGTAAACCTCAAAGAAACTGCTGAAGATTTCAAAGTAGGCAAAATAAAACTTCCCTTTGATCTTTAACTCTCTGCTAAATAGGTTACCAAAGCATAAATCATTAACGGTAATTATAATGCGCAAAAGTGCAATATAACTTCGCGTGAGGATGTATTGTTCGGCTTCGCCCTCGACAAGAATCTTCAAGCCGCGAAAGCTACTTGATACAAACATCTATCAGCGCGACCACATCTTCAACGAACGGCGACGTTGCCTTTTCGACAAACTTCGCCTTGCGAGCATTGAAATCTACCGACTTTACTTGCTCGACCATCACGAAGCCCGTCAACGAAGATGAATCCGGCACCGGCAAATGAAACGGGATGTTGCGATTGGTATTCGTTACCGGACAAACAATCGCTAATCCTGTCGCCTTGTTGAAAAGGAAGTTACTGACGACAAGCGCAGGTCTTCGGCCTTTTTGTTCGTGACCGGATTGCGGGTCAAAGGATAGGGTAATGAGGTCGCCCTTCTCTGGAACATAGGCGGGCATCTACCACTCTTCCTTCCCGACAGGTTTGCCAAAGCTTTCTTCACTCGCTTGGTAATCCGGCGGCATACGAGAAATCAGCTCGGCTAAATTAAACTTCTCCACGCTCGCGTTGTGTTCAAGGTCAGGAACAACGACATAAACCGTGGCCTTTTCCGGCAGATTAGCGTTTGCCGGAAGCCGGACTTGACCATTCTCAATCGTGCCTCGAAAAGTTGTGACTGGCATAAGCATTCCCCTCGGATGAATTATTTTGTTTCGGTTGCGTCGGCGGCGAAGCGTCGCGTGTTATTCCGCGTCGTCGAAGCGGATTTTCATGCGGCGCAGCGTGCGTAGGTCTTCGTCTGTGAGGTCGAGTTCCGCGCCGTTGGATTTGTTGTTTGCTTCGTCGTCTTCAGCGCTCGGGCGGAGGCCGATTTCGAGGCGTAGTGTGAGTTCCATTTCGTAGCCCGCGTCACGCAGGCGTTCGATTGCTTCGGCGACTTCCGATGAGCGCTCGACAGCCGCGTTGATGGCTTGGCCTAAATCGTGAACAATCTGTTTGGCTTCGTCGTTGATTTCCAAAATTTACCTTGCGCCTTTTGTTCGCTCGAAACTGATTTATGGTTACTCGTGTGTGCCAGATGTTAAGCGGCGCGCCTGCTTCAGGTCAACAGCCAGCACGCTACGGGCAAGCAAAAAGGCCGCTCTCAAACGGGCGGCCTTTGTTCATTCAACTTCAATTGCTTATCACTCTTCGTGCGTCGCGCTGAACACTTCCGCTTCTTTATCAGTTGGTAACCTGCCGACCCAAGATTTTGTAATCATGCCTTTGTCATTAATCATTAACAACGTCGGCGTGCCGCGAACGCCAACCGCGCCGAGTTGTGCTTGCCGGATGTCGTCAACCGGCACGCCCAAGCGGTTGAGATAGTTTCGACTGTCTGCAACGTTTCCGGGCAAGATGGCGACAAACTTTGTGCTCGCTTTTGCTCCATGCGCCTTCACGAGTCGCTGGTAAAAACCGGCGCTGTCGGAACAAAAGTGACAGCCTTCACGCAGCACAAGCAGCAATGTTTGATTATTTCGCGCCCAGTTTACGCCGGAGATTGAAACAGTCAAGCCTACCTGCGCGAACGGAGCACTTGTTTGTCGCGGAGCCATTTTGAACAAATTCGCAAAGAGCAAGTCTGCGCTGTTCATGCCATCCATTGATTCAAAGATTGAGTTCCACCGGCGCGGCGTTTGATTACGGGTGCTATTGTCGGAAGCCATGCGTAGAAACAGATCGTAAGCCCAGCGTCCTACTTTCGAGTGTTTGGCATTATCCACTTTTGCTCGGTAGCGGAACTCATTGCCGTATTGGTCAACACGCTTCGATTCCTTGTAATCAAGCGAGATGGAATCAACACTCAATTCCGGTAATGTATGCAGTTCGTCTGGCTCAGAGATACCGTTATGATTCGTGTCCTGCCACAGACGAAGCTGTGAGAAGATCACATCGCTTTTGTCAATGAGACCATCATCGTTTCCACCATTTGCCAGCTTGTCGTACTCGGCTAAAGCGAGGAATCCATTTGGATTTGCTGAAGCAGATTGCGGCGCGAAGTTGCCGAACAGTTCCGTGCCATCATCAACTGCTCCGTTACCATTTCGATCAAGCATCAACCACGCATCGTCAGAGTTCGGTGCAGTCCACGCCAGACGTTCGGCCACGCCGTCGCTGTTGAGGTCGAAGTTGACACCCTCCGGCGAGCTGGTCAACGCGAAGCCGTTGCCCTCTACATCAACCACGACGGGCGAGAGACCGCACGGACGGTCGGGCGTCGGGACACACCCGAGTGGATCGCAGTTGTAGGTTTGGGAGTTCCAGAAGCCTTGCGCGGCATTGCATTCTCTCAATTCAAAAGCCGTTGCCACGCAACCACCGCCGCCACCACCGCCGCCAACTCTTGGATATTGGCAAGTGGGTGTATCCAAACTATAGTCGCAATATATTCCATACTCCGCAGCACCACAGCATTCGGAGAAAGGAGAGCAATATGCGCCAACGTCAATGCAAGGCTTTGGAGTGGGCGTTGGCGCAGGCGTCGGCGCAGGTGTCGGCGTCGGTGCGGGCGGCGGCGGACACGACGGATCATCTTGGAGTTCATAATGGGTCGTCATCTCCGCGCAAGTTACACCTCCACGTATCACGCCGGGCAACTGTCTGCAGAGGTCTGCGACTGGAACAAGCGACTGACTGCCCGGCCCGCTGCCTTCGTCTGTAATCGCAAAGCAATAGCTATTCTCAGAACAGTAGACGGCTGTGTAACTGCTATTATACTGGACGCAATAGCCGTACAACTGGGACTGGGCCGCGTTCGGCTTAAAGGCCGCTGCCGTGAACTGTACTGGGCGGTCTATCCGGCTTGTTTCGGGTGTCCCTTTGTCAACGGGTATCCACTTATTTGGGATGTTAGGATCGGGGTGTACCAGATACCCTCTATGCCACTGCAAACTTTCGCTGAATACCACGAACTCCTCGGAGAAAGTCACCGACGACAAATTAGCGTCCACACCGTACCGCGTAAGTATATTCGCCGTCTGACTCCACGATTGATCGCTTACCGTGAGAGTGATTTCAGCACCCGGTTCTAATGGCGCTTGCTGCAACTGCTTGGAATGCGTGAGTTCTACGCGGAACTGAGTCCGTGAAGCAGGAGATTTGAAGTACAAATAAGCCGTTAGCCCGACGATGGGTTTGCCGGAGACGTTCCGCAACTTGACCGACACGCGCTTGAACCAGTCATCTTTATCTGAGAACTTTGCGTTGTCAAAACCGCGGTCACCTTTCCTGTTCTTAACCTTGATCTTGCCCTTGACGGATTGTCCGCTCACCTTAATGTCAACTAACTCCAACGGCTCATTCGGGTATCTTTCGATGTCCAACGACTTCTCGCTGTCTTGGGCAAATGATCTGCCAGCCCGCCCGACAGAACCGAACAACAAGCCTGCGGCAACAACTGCTACCAAAGCAATAATCGGAATACTTAGTTTCGAGCGGATCATAATTAACCTCCTATGCGCTTAGAGGAGCGCGTGAGAGCAGGAAAGGTTTTGCGCTGTGGCACAACGCAGCGCGCGTGGGAAGTTCCTTCTGGCTAACTGCACCCTTGTGTCTTGATTCTGTTTTGGTCATGAGGCTGAATGCGAAAGCATCGTGCGATGCCGGTAGAGCAGCCCGTGTGTGATACGACTATGTACGCCCTTCCCCTTTCGTGTGTCAAGCTTTTTGCGAGTTTCCGAAACTCTGTTTTGAGGCTTACTTTTCCGTTCTGAAAAGCGTCGCATATCTGCTCTATGTAAACAGATGTTTGATGCAAAGTTCTGCAAATTGCGACGCGCGCGCCGCGTGTGCTAGGCTGCACGATGAACCTTGCAGACTAAGCTTTGCGCCGAAGCTGTTTCATACGACGTAAAATTTGTCACCAACTCATCCGGTTAGCGGTTCAGCTAAGACGATAAGCAAACGAGTTGCTTTCAAGGATTATTATGGCGACTAAAACCAGCGCGGAGCGGCGCGAACATTTCGAGACATCGTCAGGCATCGAACTGCCGAACGACTTTAATCCGTCGAACGCCGAACCGCTTGATTACGAAAGTGAATTAGGCGCGCCGGGCGAGTATCCGTACACGCGCGGCGTGCGCCCGAATATGTATCGCGGGCGCTTCTGGACGATGCGGCAATACGCCGGATTTGCGAGCGCCGAAGAATCCAACGCGCGCTATAAATATCTTCTCGCGCACGGCACGACGGGTCTCTCCGTCGCCTTTGATCTGCCGACGCAAATCGGTCTGGATTCCGACGACACGCTTGCCGCAGGCGAAGTCGGCAAAGTCGGCGTGGCGATTGATTCACTCGAAGATATGCTGCGACTCTTCGACGGCATTCCGCTCGACACAGTCTCGACTTCGATGACGATCAACGCCACCGCTTCGACGCTTTTGTGTTTGTATCTGGCGGTGGCGCGCAAGCAAAATGTTTCATTCGATAAAGTAAGCGGCACAATCCAGAACGACATTCTGAAGGAATACATCGCGCGCGGCACATACATTTATCCGCCCGTCCCTTCGATGCGGCTCATCACGGACACGTTCAGTTTCTGCGCGACGGAAGTGCCGAACTGGAACACGATTTCCATCAGCGGCTATCACATACGCGAAGCCGGATCAACCGCCGCGCAGGAACTCGCCTTCACGCTCGCGGACGCCATCGCCTACGTCGAAGCGGCGATTGAGTCGGGCTTGAAAGTTGACGACTTCGCGCCGCGTCTTTCCTTTTTCTTCAACGCGCACAATAATCTTCTCGAAGAGATTGCCAAGTTTCGCGCCGCGCGTAGAATCTGGGCGCACACGATGCGCGAGAGATTCGGCGCGCTCGACCCGCGTTCTTTGATGCTGCGCTTTCACACGCAGACGGCAGGCTCGACCCTGACCGCGCAGCAACCGGAAGTCAACGTCGTCCGCACCACGATTCAAGCGCTCGCCGCTGTGCTCGGCGGCACGCAGTCCCTGCACACGAACGGCATGGACGAAGCGCTCGCTCTGCCGACTGAGAGAGCCGCGCGCGTCGCACTCCGCACTCAACAAGTAATCGCACACGAATCCGGCGTCGCCGACACGGTTGATCCGCTCGCAGGTTCTTACGCCATCGAACAACTGACAAATGAAATCGAACATCGCGCCGTCGAATACATTCAGAAGATAGACGCGATGGGCGGAATGCTGCGCGCGATTGAAACCGGCTACGTGCAGCGCGAGATACAGGAAGCGGCCTACGTTTACCAGCGTTCGGTGGAAACAAACGAAGCAGTCGTCGTCGGCGTCAATCGCTTTCAGATCGAAGAAGAAACCACCATCCAAACCCTGCGTGTTGACCCGGCAATCGAATACGCGCAAATCGAACGCCTGCGCGCCCTGCGCGAACGCCGCGACAACCAACTTGCCGACACACTCCTCGCGCAATTAGAAGCAGCCGCGCGCTCAAACGAAAACCTACTGCCGCGCATCCTCCACTGCGTCGAAGCCTACGTCACCGTCGGCGAAATCAGCCACACACTGCGCCGCGTCTGGGGCGAATACCGTGAGGCCGTGACGGTGTAATGCGCAAGGAGTTGAGAGAATCCTCGTGAAGATATATCGTAAAGCTCTTTTCAGAGCTGGCTTGCAAGGTGGGCAGAAGTAGACTTATAAGACTTTAGCGGAAGGTGTATCAATGATTAAATCTATTCACTTTCAAAATATCAAGGCATTGCGCGATGCGACGCTTTCGCTCGGTAGATTCACCTTGATTGTCGGGGCTAACGGAAGTGGAAAATCCACCGCGATGGAAGCGCTTAAATTGGCTAACAAACCTAGCAATACAGATTTTAGGCAGATTGCAACCGCCAACTTAAAGAGAGTTGCCGGAGCGACTGCTAAGATCGTTATTGATTGGGACGCGGGTAATACGAAGGTTGAGAGTGAAACGAAATGGCAGCATGTAAATAAGATGCAGGATGATAACTACGGGCCGGATTTCCGTGACGCTTTCAGCCAACCACTTGATGACGCTTTAACGTTCGTTCTAAGGAACGCACTAGCGAGCTTTAGGATTTTCTCATTCGATGCGAACGCTATCGCTAAGCCGGTTCTTTTACGCTCGAATATTGAATTGCAACCGAATGGTTCTAATCTCGCTGGTGTTTTAGATAACCTCCGCGATAATGAGCCGGAAAGATTTGAAGCACTCAACGAGGAACTCGGACGCTGGTTGCCTGAATTTGATCGCATCTTGTTTGATACTACATCAGAAGGCGAAAGAGAGTTTCTGCTGCGCACGAGCATAGGCAAGCATCGCATTCAAGCACATGACCTTTCGCATGGAGTGCTTTTTGCGCTGGCATTTCTTACTCTCTCATATCTTCCTAATCCTCCGGCAATAGTGTGTTTCGAGGAACCGGAACGGGGCATCCACCCGCGCCTGCTTCGTGAAATACAAGATGCCATGTACCGGCTGTGCTACCCGGAGAATTACAATGACAACCGTCGCCCGATTCAAGTTATAGCGACAACTCATTCGCCGTATCTGCTTGATCTTTACAAGGATCACCCGGAAGAAATTGTTATTGCCCATAAAGACCAAGACATGACCCGGTTCGAGCGCTTATCGGAAAGACCTGATATTGACAAATTTTTGCAAGACGCTCCTCTGGGCGATGTGTGGTACAGCGGAATCCTCGGTGGAGTTCCTCTCACGCCATGAAAATCGCGGTGCTTAGCGAATCACCGGCGGATGAAGCGGCAATCAAGATACTTGTAGATGGCGTTCTTGGCAGGGAGACGCAAGTAGTCTCTTCCGCTCGCTTTCGCCCGGCAGATTGGCCGGCTGTTATCAACATACTTCCAACATTCTTAAAATTCTTGCACTACCAGACGGAGGCCGATGCTTTAGCTGTTGTGGTCGATTCAGATGATTCTCCCGTCCATCAACGCAGCCATGAAGACATTGCCGGAGGCGATTCGCATTGCCGCCTCTGTTTACTTCGCAATATTGCTGATACAGAACTATCAAGACTCCCTTCCATATCTGGGCGCAATAGAATTAAGGCCGCCTGTGGTTTAGCCGTACCAGCTATCGAAGCATGGTATCAATGTGGCCTTGATCCTCATGTCAATGAAGCAACATGGGCGCGGAAACTTCAGTCGGAAACAATTACTTACACAAGGAGCACGTTGAAGATCAGTGTCTATGGCACAGATCGGCCATCCATAGATATTGAAAAGGCTTGTGCTATTAAAGCTGCCGAAAGATTGACTGATAATCTTTCCATGCTTGAAAGATTGTTTCCAGATGGTTTCGGGACGTTTGCTCGTGACGTGCGGAACTGGTGAGTATCACCTTGAATTTAAGGGTTTAGATTATCTTTGCCGGAAGCCGAAATCTACAACTCATTTCCACGCCATACACTGCATTCGGGCGAATACTGCGAAGCTAAAATAGTTTAAGTGCGAAACTCGGCTTGCCATCGCGTGCGGGATTTGCGTGCCCTTAAAGCTTATCAGTTATACTTCACAACAGGGGGAAGTTATGGACGCGAAATTTTTGCGCGCGGATGAGCTTGGCATACGCCTTGAGATTGTCGGCGGGTTGCCGATCTGGGAGCCGCATCCGATCTGGAAGCACCAGAAGGCGGTTGATAGAATCCGCGCGACTATCGAACGAGTTGCGACGGCGTCCGAAGCCGACGAACAATGCGCGTGCATTCATGCGGCGGATGTGTACGTGAGCTTTCCAGATGGTTCGTTGAAGCGCCCGGACATCGCAATCTTTTGCCGCGAGCCGGACGAGGATGATGCGCCGGTCAAGCTTGTGCCGGAGGCTGTGATTGAAGTCATCAGCAAGGGCTACGAGGCGAAAGACCTTGAGATCGGGCCGCACTTTTATTTATCGCAGGGCGTTAAGGATGTCGTGGTCTTTGATCCTTATACGCTGCTTGTGCTTCACGTTCGCCATGATCGCGTGACGCGCGAAGTGTCGCCTGTGAAGATAGATTTGGCGTGCGGGTGTCGCTGCACAGTTTGAATATGCCTCATTTACTCGAAGTCAAAAATCTACAGACGCATTTTCAAACGCGCTCTGGGCTTGTGCGTGCGGTTGACGGTGTGAGTTTTCATGTGGACAAAGGAGAGTTGCTCGGGCTTGTCGGCGAGAGCGGGTGCGGGAAATCCATCACGGCGCTTTCGGTGATGCGGCTCGTCGGGAAGCCGGGAAAGATTGTCGGCGGCGAGATTGTTTTCGATGGCGAGGATTTGCTCGCCGCGTCGGATGAGCGTATGCGAGAGATACGCGGCGACGACATTGCGATGATTTTTCAAGACCCGATGACGTCGCTTAATCCCGTTTACACTATCGGCGAGCAGATTGCCGAAGCGTTGCGGCTTCATCGCAAGTTAGCGCGGAAGGACGCGCGTGAGCAGGCCGTTGAAGCGATGAAGGAAGTGGCGATTCCCGATCCGGCGCGGCGCGCGAATGATTACCCGCATCAATTGTCGGGCGGAATGCGGCAGCGCGTGATGATTGCGATGGCCTTGGCGTGCGATCCGAAATTATTGATTGCGGACGAACCGACGACGGCGCTCGATGTCACGATTCAAGCGCAGATTCTCGAACTCTTGAACGAACTGCGAACGACGCGCGAACTCGGCGTGTTGTTGATTACGCATGATCTGGGCGTGGTGGCGGAAGTCGCGGATCGTGTTGCGGTGATGTACACGGGGCGCATCGTCGAAGAATCGCCGGTTGAAGAATTGTTCGCGCGCCCGAAGCATCCGTACACGGAAGGCTTGCTGCGTTCTGTGCCGAAGATGCGAGCAGCTGAAGCGAATAAGGCCGTGCGTTTGGAAACGATTGAAGGCGTTGTGCCGAGTCCGACGCAGCTTCCGCCGGGCTGCCATTTCGCGCCGCGCTGCGAACATCGTATGCCGCGTTGTTCTTATGAAGGCGCGATCCCGCTTTATGAAATCGAAGGCGGAGTCGAGGTGCGTTGCGTGCTTTACGATCTGGCGGCAGCCGTCAGCGCGGACACGCACGAAGCGGAAAGGCGCATAGGACAATGAATGTGGATCAGGAAATGAATTTCGATGCGCGCCCGAATGTTTCGAGCGTGCCGCAAAGAGAAGCGGCAGCAGCGCACGCGCTCGATGCAACTCAACCGGAAAGGGCGGCGACAATCGAACTCGTGCGCGCGCGAGGTCTCGTCAAGCATTTTCCGGTTGAAGGCTCTGACGATGTGGTGCGGGCGGTTGACGGCGTGACGTTCGAGATTTTGAGCGGCGAAACTTTAGGGCTGGTCGGCGAATCCGGCTGCGGTAAATCGACTGTCGGGCGTCTCTTGCTGCGCTTGATCGAGCCGACGCAGGGCGAAATAGAATTCGACGGGCGCGCCGTCGTGAAGTTGAAGAGCAGGGAACTCCGTCTGTTGCGCCGCGAGATGCAGATCATTTTTCAAGACCCGTATGCAAGCCTTAATCCGCGCATGACTGTGCGCGACATTGTCGGCGAGCCGCTGGTGATTCACAAGCTCGGAAGCAAAGAAGAACGGAAAACGCGCGTCGCGGAATTGCTCACGAAGGTCGGCCTCGATCCTGATTACATGAATCGTTATCCGCACGAATTTTCCGGCGGGCAACGCCAGCGCATCGGCATCGCACGCGCGCTCGCCTTGAATCCGAAGTTGATTGTCGCGGATGAACCCGTTTCGGCGCTGGACGTTTCCGTGCAGGCGCAGATCGTAAATCTCTTGCAAGATTTACAGCAAGAGTTCGGTTTGACGTATCTCTTTATCTCGCATGGCCTCGCTGTGGTCGAGCATATTTCGACGCGCGTCGCGGTGATGTATCTAGGGCGCATCGTCGAAGTCGCCAGCGCCGCAGAGCTTTACGCGAATCCGCAGCATCCGTACACGCAAGCGCTTTTGTCTGCGATTCCGATTCCCGATCCGACGCGCAAGCGCAAGCGCATTGTGCTGCACGGCGATGTGCCGACGCCGATCAATCCGCCTTCGGGCTGCCGCTTTCGCACGCGCTGTCCGCAGGCGATTCCCGAATGCGCCGAGATTGATCCAGACCTACGCGAGATTGCGCCCGGCGGCCACACAGCCGCCTGCATACGCGTGCCGGGCTGGAAGGATGCGCCGACTCTCGCGTGAGCCTTCCCCGTGAACTTTAAAGTGTGTGAAACAATCAGCCCGCTGTAGGCGTATTCACACACGTTACACAAAGCAAAAAAGCGTTGAGTCGCTTTCCACTCGTCCGACAACTCCACCTGAATGAGGTCTACTCGATGAGCGAACAAAATTTTCAAGTTCCCCCGAACATGAACATCGCTGTGTCCGGTCAAACAGATGCTGCGACGATGTCCACGCCTGAAACCTTAATGAGCATTTTCTTTGAGCCGGAACGCACGTTTGAAGCGTTGCGCGCTCGTCCGCGTTTTCTCGTCGCGGCACTGATTACGCTTGTGCTGACGATGGTCGTCACCGTCGCGCTGTTTCAGAAAGTCGATTTCGATCAGTTCCTGCGCGAGCGTATCAGCGAATCGGCGAACGGCCAGCCGCTAACCGCCGAGCAACTGGATCAAAGAGTAAAGATCGGCAAGATCATCACCTACGTTGCGCCGCCGATTTTTATCGCGATTATCTTCGCAGGTGGCGCGGCGTTGTATCTGCTCGGCGTGATGGCGATGGGCGGAAAGATAACCTTCAAGCAGGCGTTGTCCGTATGGGCTTATTCCAGCTTCGCGCCCGGCGTGCTGGCAACGATTATCAGTTTGCTATTGCTGTTTTTGCGACCCGCCGATGCGATTGATTTAGCGAAGCCGGGCGGCGGTTTGCTGGTGACGAATCCAGGCGCGTTTATGGCATCGGGGACGTCTCCTGCGCTCGTCGCGGCGCTTAGCTCACTTGATCTATTCGCTTTTTACGGGATTTTCTTAGCAGCGATTGGCTTGCGCAAAGTCGGGAAATTATCGAACGGATCGGCGTGGGCCATCGTTATTGCTTTCTGGCTGTGCAGCGCCGTAGGAAAAGTTGCATGGGCTGCGTTGTTCGGCAAAACGTCTTAATAATAGAAGCGCTCATTAGTCCGGCAGAGAGCCAACAACGAAAAGCAAATTGCCGCGCGTTCTTCGTGTCACATTGGAAGATTACTCGTATCTGAGCGCTTCGATAGGATCAAGGCGCGCGGCCTTCCATGCAGGCCACAAACCGAAAACAAGGCCGATGCCGACGCTGGCGACGAAGCCGCCGATGGGCGCCCAGAGCGGAACATAAGACGGCACGAAGATTCGTATTAAAAGCGTTGTCGCCCAACCGACAAGCAAGCCGATTAATCCGCCGACGCCCGTAAGCGTCATCGCTTCGATCAGGAATTGCCACAGAATATCCGCGCGCTTGGCTCCGATGGCCTTGCGTATGCCAATCTCTCTTGTTCGCTCTGTCACGGAGACGAGCATGATATTCATCACGCCGATGCCGCCGACCATCAAGCCGACGGAAGAGATGACGACCATGGCGATGGCGACGCCCGACAGAATCGAGCGGAAACTTGAGATAGCGGATTCGGCGGTGGTGACGCCGAAATTGTTCGGTTGATCGAACGGCACTTGGCGGCGCACGCGCAAAGTGTCCGTTACTTGATCCTGCGCTTCCTGCATCATGCCTGCGCGCGCGACGGCGAGAATCGTTACATCGTCGGCATTCGGTTTCAATTTTTTGGCGACGCTGTAAGGAATATGCATGGTGTTGTTTTGATCGTTGTTGCCGCCGCCGCCGCCGAATTGCTCGCGCTTTTCCAGCACGCCGATCACGCGAAATTCGTTGCCGCCGATGTCGATCTTTTGTTCGAGCGGCGAGCCGTAAGGAAAAAAGTTTTCCGCGACGCTTGAACCGATCACGCATACTTGCTCGTTGGTGTCATTCTCGAACTGCGAAAAAAAGCGGCCTTCGCTGATGTTCTCGATTCCGGCGCGCTCGTATTCCGGCAATGTCCCGTCTAGGTTAATCGCCGAAGACGTTTTACCGTTCGCCGTGACCAGCAGTTTTCTGCCGAAGAAGCTATTGGTGATGTCTAAAAACGGCACGCTCAATTCGACGGCTGGCAGCTTCGTGAGCGCAATCGCGTCGTCGTACGTCAGCTCTTTACGCATACGTTCTTCGCGCGATCTGCGCCCGACGTGTATGCCCGCCTCGAACTTGCTGATGATAATCGAGCGCGTGCCGAAGGATTCGATCTCCTTTGTCACCGCGAGATCAATACCGCTGATAATCGAAGCGATAGTCATCACCGTCCACACGCCGATGACGACGCCGATCACTGTGAGGAACGAACGCAGTTTATTGGCGCGCAAAGTCGAGAGCGCCATCTTCAGGTTTTCGTAAATATCGTTGCGAAGCAATTGCATAAGCGTTTAAGGTAACGTCAAAAGCCTTGTGATGTCTTGATGTATTCGTTGAGAGTCGCTTCAAACAATTCTGTCTCGTCGGGCGCTACGCCCACTTGCCGAAACCGCTTTTTCAAGCCGAAGAGTCCGTCAGCGATGTTTTCGTGCTTCAGCGAAATTAAAAGCTCCGGCTCGCCGAGAACAGTGGAGCGCAAATAGCCGGACGACTTTTGCGGAACGAAGTCGAGGCCGGGAGAATCGACGCGCGCAATATCATTTAGAGGTATGCGCGCGCTCCAACGCAAACCCAGACGAATGTGCAAAGCGTCTTCGTTAAGGCATATCGGGCGCAAACACATCGCTCTGTAATCGCCTATCAGCCACACCGCTCCGTAAATGCTCGACGCCGTCAAAACCCACGCCGCAGCGTTGCTCCACCTCGCAATCAGGAAATGCACGGCGAAGCCTTCCGCCGCCACGATCATCAGCAGCGCGGCGAGAATCGAAGCCCAATTGCTTTTCCTATGATACGAGAAATAAAGAGTTCGAGCAGGCGGCACAATCATTACGGCGCGCCACGAAAAAAGAGCGTAATACAAAACCGCCAACTCTGAAACTACCACTTCGACAAAGGCATATTCGCCCAGCGATTTTTGGAAGCTAAGGCGCAGCCTCTCGATGAAATCGCCGCTTGCAACCTCAGTGTGCCGGTAAATTTGTAATGTGCTTTTCGCTTTGCCGAATGCGTAAACGGCGATTAGCAATTCCGGCAGCGCCGCGAGATATTTGATGTTACGAAAATCGTTCGTCGCTTCAGTGGGCAACACAATTGAGGCAACTAAGACGCCGAAAATCATCACGGGAGCAATCGTCGGCAAAGGCAATCGCCCTGTGCGTATGATGCAGCAGTAGTAAAGCAGTGGCACGACGAGCGCGAGGTCGATTAGTAACGCGACGGCTAAGAGATGCGGCTTTGCGTTGAAAAGAGCGGAACGCGCAGCGGTTATGTCCACCGCGTAAATAAAGAGCAGCGAGAAGGCAAAAACGAAAATCGGTGTTTGACGTTTCGCTAGTATGTTGCTTCCTTGCATAAATCCGCTTTTCGTTCAATTCAATCCGCCCTGAGCGCTTCAATCGGATCGAGGCGCGCGGCTTTCCATGCGGGAATAATTCCGGCCAGCACGCCAACAACTCCTGAAAATCCGACGGCGATGATGACGGCTGCAACGGAGAGATACGTCGGGAAGAATACGGCGGTCAGCACGCGCCCGATAATCCAAGCGAGAGTGACACCGATTACGCCGCCCATCGTTGCCAGTGTTACGGCTTCAACGAGAAATTGTTTGAGAATATCCGCACGCCTCGCGCCGAGCGATTTTCTAATGCCAATCTCCTTTGTTCTTTCCGTCACCGACACTAGCATGATATTCATAATGACAATTCCACCAATGAGCAGGGCAATCAGCGGGACTGCTACTGCAACGATAGAGATTGTACCGAAAAGGCGGTCGCGCAAACCCGTGATGGCGTCCGGCGTGATGATTGCAAAGTTGTCCTTCTCTTTGGCGGGAAGACGACGGCGGGTGCGCATTAATTGTCTTGCTTCTTCTACCGCATCATTGAACAGTTCATCGGATTTCGCCGTTGCGATAAAGTAAAGCCCGCGCCGGTTAATCAATGCGCCGAAATTGTTTCCATAAGTTTTCAGCGGGATCGTAATGTAATTATCCTGCGGAATGCCGAGCACAGTGCCTTTTGCGACGGCGACGCCGAGCACGCGGTATGGAATGCCGCCGATGTAGACTTCCTGATTAAGCGCGCTTGCGGTCGGAAATAATTTCGTGGCGACATCCGCACCGAGAAATGCGACGCGCGCCGCCGAATCGTTTTCCGCTCCGGTGAAAAAACGCCCGTCGGCAATCTCTACGTTTCGGATGTCGGCAACGTTCGGCGTTTGGCCGTCAACTGAAACATCTTCGAGTATCTCCGAGCCGCGTTTAATTTGCGTGGGCGTCCCACGCGCGCCCGCTCCGAGTTGGGCGATTAAGGTTGCGCGCGCGCGCAGATATTCGTAATCGTCGAGCGTTAATTCCTTGTTGCGCCGTGTGGCCGCGGCAATCGTATCCGTGTCCTTGAAGTCCTCGAACGGATTGAAACGCTGGACGGTGAAGGCCTTTGAGCCGATGCCAGCGATTTTTTCGTCAACGTAAACATTAAAGCCCTGAATCAAAGACACGACGACGACCACCGCCGTGACGCCGATAATCATGCCTAAAAGCGTCAGCACCGAACGCAGCTTGTGCGCCCACACAGCCGACAGCGCAAGTTTGAGAGTCTCTATGAATTTCACGATTATTTAATACGTTTCAGCGCCCGATTAAGTTGCCTACTCATAACGTAAAGCTTCGATGGGATCGAGGCGCGCGGCCTTCCACGCAGGCCACAATCCGAAAACAAGGCCGATGCCGACGCTTGCGACGAAGCCTGCGATGGGCGCCCAGATGGGAACATACGACGGAATGAACATGCGTATCAGCATTGTGGTTGCCCAACCGAAAAGTAGGCCGATCAATCCGCCGACGCCCGTCAATGTCATCGCTTCGATCAGAAATTGCCAAAGGATGTCTGCGCGGCGTGCGCCGATGGCCTTGCGCACTCCGATTTCGCGTGTTCGTTCCGTGACGGAGACTAACATGATGTTCATCACGCCGATGCCGCCGACCATCAGGCCGACGGATGAAATTGCAATCATCGCAATGGCAACGCCGAAGGTTATGTCGCGGAAATTACTAATGATCGAATCAGCCGTCGTCAAACTAAAATTGTTCGGTTGATCGAATGGCACGCGGCGGCGCACGCGCATTAAATCCGTGATTTGGTCTTTCGCTTCATCAATCTGTCCGGCGCGCGCAACGGCTGTGATGGTTACGTCCTTCGCGTTCGGCCTGAACTTGCGCGCGACGCCGAGCGGCATAAAGATAATGTCGTTATCGTTGCCGCCGCCGAATAGTTGTTCGCGCGGCAGCAAATCGCCGATCACGCGAAATTCGCGCCCGCCGATTTGAATAGTATGGCCGATGGGCGAGCCGTAAGGAAAAAAGTTGTCGGCGACGCTCGAACCGACGATGCACACTTCCTGATTCGTTTCATTCTCGAACGACGTGAAAAAACGCCCGCGATTCATTTTGCGTATGCCAGCGACTTCATAGCCCGGCAGCGTGCCTTCGAGGTTTATCGCCGCAGACGTTTTGCCGCCGTTCGTCACGAGAATCTTTTTGCCGAACGGATCATTCGAGATGTCCAGGAAAAAATCGGCGACTTCGACAGCGGGCAATGTTTTGATTGCCATCGCATCTTCGAGCGTCAAATCTTTGCGCATACGCTCCTCACGCGTCAGTGCGCCTGTGCGAATGCCTATGTCAAACTTCGAGACGAAAATAGAGCGCGTTCCCAGAGACTCTATTTCTTTTTCAACCGCCACATCAATGCCGCTGATGATGGAAGCAATCGCCATCACCGTCCACACGCCGATGACAACGCCGATCACTGTGAGAAACGAACGCAGTTTATTGGCGCGCAAAGTCGAGAGCGCCATCTTCAGGTTTTCGTAAATGTCACCGCGTATAAGACGCATTGTCACACCTCGACGAGATGCCTTCTTGTACGAACGACGCGCCCCCACTGTTTCGTTTGCCGGAAATAAAATCTATTCGTAGCGCAAGGCTTCAATCGGATCGAGCCGCGCCGCCTTCCATGCAGGCCACAGCCCGAAAATAATTCCGACGCCCGCCGAAATGCCTATGCCGACGAGGATCGCCCACAGTGGCACGTAAGCCGGAAGCGGCGAGTATCTGTTCATCAAAAGGCTCGCTATTTCGCCGACGATGAGTCCGGCAAATCCGCCGATAGCCGTCAGCGCAACGGCTTCGATCAAAAACTGCGAAAGGATATTGCCGCGCGTCGCGCCGACAGCCTTGCGTATGCCGATTTCCTTTGTGCGCTCCGTCACGGACACCAGCATAATGTTCATCACGCCGATGCCGCCGATCATCAATGCGACAAAGGAAATCGCCGTCAGCACAAGCGCGGTTGCGCCCGTCAGTTGATTGTAAATATCGAGCAGCGAATCCTGCGTCGAGATGCCGAAGTTAAGCGGCGCGCCACGAGGAAGGCGGCGACGGCGGCGCAAGATGTCGGTGATTTCTTCGATGGCGGGCTTGACGAAGGCGCGTGACTTCGGGCGCACGATAATAACGAAGACGACTTCCGGGAACGGGTAATCGGGATAGTATTTCTCGAAGGTTCCGAGCGGAATAAAAATCGAATTATCTCTTGATTGACCGAACACGTTGCCGAGCGTTTCCATCACGCCGATGACGCGAAACGGATTGCCGTTCAGCCGTATCTCTTTATCGAGCGGCTCCTCGAACGGAAACAAAGTGTGCGCGACATCTTGGCCGATCACGCACACGTTCGAGCGCTCCCTGACATCCGTTTCGCTGAGGAAGCGTCCACGCGCGACATATTGCGCCTGCGTAAATTCGTAGTGCGAATTCGTGCCGAAGAGAATCGGCGTGTCGGATTGCTTATCCGCGTAACGCACCGAAGTCGAGATTTTTCGTCCCAAAGGCGTCACGTCCGCGATAGACGGCGCTTCATTGAGTATCGCGTCGGCATCTTCGATTGTCAGGTTCTTGCGGTGAATCTGCTCGCCCGACGGCGGCTTGCCGAAACTCGCATCGAACTTCGTCACCCAGATCGCGTTCGATCCCAAGCCTTCGATCTGATCGGCAAACGCGCGATTCAAGCCCTGTATAATAGACACCATAAAAATGACCGTAATCACGCCGACACTTACGCCAAGAATAGTCAGCGACGAACGCAGCTTGTTCGCCCTGATCGTATCGACGGCCATCGCCGCAGACTCTTTCACGTCATCGAAGGTCATAAAATCAATTGCCCGGCGCTTGCGTTTCGGTTACAGAGTGCGTTTATTCTCGCGCGTGAGTAGAGTATCATAAGGCTCGAAAGAGGTAGCAGATGAGTACAAAAACAGAAGCGACGATTACAGAGCTATACCATGCGCCCGAAAATGGAAAGGCGGAAATCGTCAATGGAGAGATAGTCTTAATGTCGCCTACGGGAAAAAAGCCAAACCGCGCGGGTTTCAAGATTTCTTTGCGCTTATATGAATATGAAACGAGTACAGGCAGCGGCATCGCTGTCACCGACAACGCAGGCTTTAGCGTCAACTTGCCGCACCGCAAATCCTTCAGTCCCGACGCAGCCTTTTATGTCGGCAAAGATACAGGCATGAAATTCTTTGAAGGCGCGCCGGTGTTTGCCGCCGAAGTCCGCAGCGAGAACGATTACGGGACGGCGGCGGAGCGTCAAATCAAAGAAAAGATCGCAGACTATTTTGCTGCCGGAACAATGATCGTGTGGGACGTGGATTTACTCGGAGAAGATGTCGTCCGCGTTTACCGAAAAGATAATCCCGACCAGCCAAACGTCTACCGTCGCGGACAAATAGCCGAAGCCGAACCAGCCGTTCCCGGTTGGACGATGGCGGTTGATGACTTATTCCACTAATACCGCGCGGAGCAAAGCTTGTTCGCCCGCATCGTAGCAACAGCCATCGCCGCCGATTCTTTCACGTCATCGAAAGTCATAAAAGCAACTTTACGGTAAGCGAACAGCACGGCGTAGCCATGCGATAGCCATTAAAACGAAAGCGGCAATCGCAAGATCAACGATGAGGAGCAGGATAAAGAAAAGCGGGCCTGCGATGAGCAAGCCGAGTCCCGGCAATGCGATGGTCGTGTCGCGCGCCATGATCGCCGCGACAACCATTAACAAAGCGAAGAGAGTCTGTGCCGCGAGCACGAGCCATGCCAATGTAAGAAAAGCATTTCTCCAATTCCTGTCCATATTAACCTCCCGATAAATTAGGCTGGTAGCTTCACAAGTTCAGATAAACTCTCGAAGTAACGGCGATGAGTACGCCGCAAAGTCGCTTCGGTCGCGGCCTCTAATAAAACCACCTCATGTTCTATTGCAAGGCGGTTAAGTTCGAGTTCCATTTGCAACCGGGCGTCTTCAGCCTTTCGACGCTCCGAGTCATCGAACGTCTGGAATGTGACTATTTGCCCGCGACTACGATTGTATTCAATCAGAAAGATCATTTTATTTGCCACAAGAGCAGTATGTTCAAACTCATTCTGCTCTTAATGCTTCAATTGGATCAAGCTTCGCCGCGCTCCACGCAGGCCACAGGCCGCTGATGATGCCGACGAGCGATGAAACCGTCACGCCCAAGATAGCCGAGCCTGCGCTTAATAAAAGCGGAAAGCCCAGGAGCAATGACAGCGTGTAGGCGAGGCCGAAGCCGACGATGACGCCGAGCGCGCCGCCGATGGCAGAGACGACGACGGCCTCCGTTAAGAATTGCATCAGTATGTCTGTGCGGCGCGCGCCGATGGCTTTGCGTATGCCGATTTCTTTCGTGCGCTCTGTGACGCTTACCAGCATGATGTTCATCACGACGATGCCGCCAACAACCAAAGAAATAGCGGCGACGCCGATGGTGACGATGTAGATGTTCGAGGTGGCTTTGCCGTAGATGTCCAAGAATACGTCCTGCGTTTCGAGCGCAAAGCCGTCGTCTTCGTCGGCGAAAATGCGCCCGCGACGATTGCGCATGATGGCGCGCACCTGATCTTCGGATTCTTCCAACTGCGCGGCTGTCGGGACTTGAATATAAACGACGAGGGAATCGCGCGAGCCGAAAATCTTTTGATGCGTCGCGTAGGGAATCATGATGAAGTTGTCGCGCGAGAGGCCGAAGATTTTGCCGAACGGCTCGGCGACGCCGACGATCTGGAACGGATGCCCCGCGATTCTTACTTCCTGATTCAGCACGCGATCAGCCGCCGCGCCGCCGAAAAGATTTTCGAGTATGTCAGTGCCGACCACGCACACATCGCGCGCCGCCGTGCCTTCGCTCTCCGTCCAAGTGCGTCCCGTAGAGATGTTGACGGCGTTAATGTCGAACATCGAAAGCATCGAGCCGCGCACGGCAACGCCTTCGGATTTTTGATCTTCGTGTTTGATTATCTGGCGCGTGTCTGCGGAAACGCCCGTGCGCCAGCAGGCAGTGCATAAACGCATAATCGCGTCGGCGTCATCCTGATCTACATTCTTGCGCTTGTTGTATTTGATGAACTCTTCGCGTGATTTGATGAACTGCGGGCGCTTTGAGATGGTGTAGACGGTGGAGCTTTGCGAGGAAAAAGTGGACGCGACGGTTTGATCCAAACCCTTGATGATCGTTACAACCGCGATCACCGCCGCAACGCCGACGACGATGCCGACGAGCGTCAACGCCGTTCGCAATTTATTCGCGCGAAGACTTCCGACGGCGACGCGGAAGGATTCCCAGAGCGGCAGCAAAAGAGAGGAGACAGTTTTCAGTTTTCGGTTTTCAGTTTTTAGCATATGAGCTATTTGTCCCTGATGCTCACTCAACTTTCGAGAACTGAAAACTGAAAACTTTTTTATCCTTTGGTGCGTTCGTCTTTGTCTATTTCTCCGTCGCGGATGGAGATGACGCGGTGTGCGCGTGCGGCGATGTCGGGTTCGTGTGTGACGACGATGATGGTGTTGCCTTCGGCGTGCAGGCGTTCAAAGAGCGCCATGATTTCGTGGCTCGTTTTAGTGTCGAGCGCGCCGGTCGGTTCGTCTGCGAGAAGAATTGACGGATGGTTGACGAGGGCGCGGGCGATGGCGACGCGCTGGCGTTGTCCGCCGGAAAGCTCGTTCGGGCGGTGCATCATGCGGTCTGCGAGATCGACGGCGGCAAGGGCGCGCTCGGCTTTTTCGTGGCGTTCGGCGGAACCGATTCCCGCGTAGATAAGCGGCAGTTCGACGTTGTGCAAGCTTGTCGCGCGGGCGAGCAAATTAAAGGTTTGAAAAACGAAGCCGACTTCCATGTTGCGTATGCGCGCGAGTTCGTCGTCTTCCATCGCGGAGACGAGTTTGCCGTTGATCCAGTATTCGCCTTGCGTCGGCGTGTCGAGGCAGCCGATTAAGTTCATCAAGGTAGATTTGCCGGAACCCGACGGCCCGATGATGGCGAGGTATTCGCCTTTCTGCACATCGAAGGCGACGCCGCGCAAGGCGTGTACTTCTTCGCTGCCCATCTGGTAAGTCTTCCAGATGTTGCGCATGGAGATAAGCGAAGCTGGCACGGCGTCGCGCACGAGAAGTTCCGCATGTCCGAGTCCGTCGGCGTTTGAAAGTCCGGCATTTGATTGTTCGTTCTTTTCGACAACGGATGCGCTGCCAGCGGCGGCAATGGGCGCGGCAAGAAGTGTGGAATCGCTCATCGCTTATTTGGCCTCGTTTGTGTTGCCGTTGGCAGCAGCGGCGGCAGATTTGCGCGTTTGCCGTTTGACAGTCGAAGTCTCCTTTAAGGTCTTCAGCACGCGGCTGGGGCCTGTGATGACTTCCATTCCGGCTTGCAGCCCGCTCGTGATTTCGATGTCGGATTCGCCCGTGATGCCGGTCGTGACTTCGACGAATTTAGGTTTGTTGTTCGCCTGCAAAACGTAGACGCCCTTGATGTCCTTCGGTTTGTCTGCGGTCACGGGCGGCGGCGCGGCGTTGTTGTTCGCCAGCGTCGCGGCGGGCGTCGGCTGTTTTTCGATAATGGCTTGCAGCGGCACGGCGAGAACATTCTGCTTCGTCTTGGTGGTGATGGTCGCGGTGGCAGACATGCCGGGGCGAAGGCCGCCCCGCACTTCGTCGGGCACGTCGCGCGTTTCGATGATAACGCGAAATTCTTTTGCTTCCTGCGTGTTGATGCGCGTGGAGAGTCCGCCCTGCGTGTCGGATTTGCCGACAGCGAGCGGATTCTTTTGCGTTACGACGCCGCCGAGTTCACGGTCGCCGAAAGCATCTATTTTGATTTTCGCTATTTGTCCGACTTCGACGTTGGCGATCTCCGTTTCGTCAACATTGACTTCGACATTGATCGTGGACATGTCTGCAATGGTCATTAACGGAGTTGAAGAGAAACTCGCAACCGCGAATTCGCCGACGCGCGTCGGCAAGTCCGCGATGACTCCGGTCAAGGGAGAAATCTGCGTGGCTTTGGAGCGCTGGCTGGACGAGCCGCGCAAGATGGCCTGCTGTTGCGTGGCGCGTGCTTCGCTTGTGGCGACGCCTGCCTGCGCGCGCTGCACGCCTGTTTGCGAATCGCGCACGGCGACGCGTTGCTGGTTGGCGCGCGCCTGTGCTTCCTGCACGCCGAGCTTTTGCGCTTGAAGCTGCGCCTGCGCGGTGCGTAGCGCAACCTGCGATTGTTCCACACGGTCGCGCGCCGTGTCGTATTCGGAGCGGGATGCGACGCCGGACTCGATCAATTCCGTCGTGCGCTTGAGTTCGCGCTGCGCCGTATTGACATCGACTTGCGCGCGGTCAACGCTTGTCTGCGCGGTAATAATTCCTTGCCGCGCCTGCGCTACCGCCGCTTCGGAAACCGTTAAGCCCTGTCTGGCCTGTGCGACGGCGTTCTCGGCGGCGAGAATCTGCGTGCGCGCGTTCTGCACATCGCTCAAGGCGGCCTGCACGCCCGCGGCCTGCGCTTCCTGACTCGATTGAAGTTGCGTCGGATCGAGCCGGACGAGCGGCTGGCCTTGCTTCACCTGATCGCCTTCCTTAACGTAAATCTCTTCGATGCGCCCGGCGACTTCGCTCGTCAGTTTAATAAAGCGCACGGGGCGCACTTCGCCGGAAGCCGTAACGGTCGAACGCAGTTCCGTGCGCGGCTCAACCTTAACGGTCGTCACTTCCGGCTCGTCCTTGCGGTTGGCGAAAATACTGATGGCGACGATTGCGACGAGCGCGACAAGCACGGCGCTGCCGATGATGATTTTTCTTTTGCGGCTCAGAGCCATGATCGTTTCTGTCCTTTTGGAAGAATGCTTGATGAAAGCGGCGGGCGCGTGAAAACTAAACGAAGAACACGCGTCCGGTAAAAACTTTTACGTTAAAAACGGCGGCACGGTTTCATCATAATACAAAGTCTGCGCGGCGCGGCTGCATACAGCCTGATATAGCCTTCGCTGTCGTGCCTTTTTCCCGGACAGCGCCCCGCATTGATCGTGCGGCGTAACGAATGCGAGTTGGCGCGCCGCTTCTTTCGCGTTACAATATGCGGCGCGCTTCCGGCATAAGGGCGAATATCGTCCGAAGATAGCGCATACTTTTGCGGAGCGCCAACGCTCTCCTTGCCGTATCATAACAAGCGCGAACGAGTGGGAATCTTATGCTCACCTGCGAAAGGTGCAAAACGGATAATCTCGAAGGCTCGCAGTATTGCGATGAATGCGGCGCGCCTTTAATCGACACGGCGCGCACCAGAAGACCAACCGTCACGACGGACGCTGTGTCGGGCAGCGCAACCGACGGTAACATTATGTCTGAGAAAACCATTGTGGCCGCGCACGCGGAGGGCGGCGGCAATCGAGTAGAAGGAGCACCAGCTATGGCTCAGGCTTCCGGCGCGATGACCGCGCTTGACGGCGCACACGCCAGACTCATTATTCAACGCGGGCGTTCGACGGGCAAACAATTTTCGCTGCATGAGGATGAAGCGCAGATTGGCCGTTGGGACGCAGACGGCGGCGTTTTCCCGGACGTCGATCTCGACGCCGACGACCCGGAAGCAAAGGTCTCGCGTCGCCACGCGCGCATCACGCGGCGCGGCAGCGAATACTTTGTCGAAGACCTCGGCTCGACCAACGGCACGTTCGTTAATCGCGGGCGAAGGCTTTTGCCGGGTGACCGGCAAGCCTTGCGCGACGGCGACGAAATCATCGTCGGGAAAACCTTTTTGCGCTTTCAAATCGCCAAGTAAATTAGAAACGCCAAACGAACTAAAACGCAAAAGCCTTGACCGGCGCGCGCTTTTGAGAGACTCCGGCTTTCAAGAACTTTTACGCTCGCAAGTGTGCTTTCGTTGGAAACAATCAATAACTGAGTCGTCGAAATATGTCTGTATGTGATAAATGCGGTGCGGCGGTGGCAGCGGGCGATGCGTTCTGCGGCGTGTGCGGAGCGAGCCAACAAGCTGCCGGAAACGATGCGGCGGCAACGCCTGATGCGGGCGGCACTGCCGCTGCGACGGCGACGGTAACTGCGCTCTCTTCAACTGCGCCGCACGACACTGAAACAGAGCATACACAAGCTGCCGAAACAGATCATACACAGACAGATCATACAGTCGAGAATCCATCGCCTTCGCCGGACACGCCCGAACCCGCGCACGCAAATGCCACGCGCCAAGTATCTTCGGTCTTCGATGCCGACAGCACGCCGTCAACGGGCGCTCTCGGTGAGTCTTCGGGCATTGACGGAAATAATGCCACCACCGGAGGCCGTCGTCCGACCAATAAACAACTCGCGCCGGACTTTGAATTGAACGAGCGCTATCATATCGTCCGGCGCATCGGCGGCGGCGGCATGGGCGCGGTTTACTTAGCCAAAGACCGCCATCTGGGTGATGCGCCGCGCGCCGTCAAGGAGATGATCGAATCGCACATAGACGATGCACAGCACGCCAAAGCCATCGGCGATTTCCGTCGTGAATCCTTGCTTCTGACTTCGCTCGAGCATCCTTCGATCCCGACTATCTATGATTATTTTTACGAGGAAGAGGCCGGGCGCTTTTACCTCGTGATGAAATACATTTCCGGTGGGGACTTCGCTTCGCGTTTGCGCAATGCTCCCGGCGGACGCATTGATGAAAAGACCGTCGTCGAGTGGTGCATACAAGTCGCGGACGTGCTCGATTATCTGCACAACCGTCGCCCGCAAATTATTTACCGCGATTTGAAGCCAGCGAACTTGATGATCGACGGCAATTCAGGCCGCGTGATGATAATCGACTTCGGCATCGCGCGTTGGGTCAACAAAGAAGAAAAGGGCGTCACAGCCGTCGGCACGATGGGCTATGCGCCGCCGGAATTGTTCAGCGGCAACGTCGAGCCGCGCTCCGATCTGTACAGCCTCGGCGCGACGATGTTTCATCTTTTGACGGGCAGCGATCCGCAGGATAATCCGCTGCTTATTTTCGATTTCACGAAGAACCCGCGCCCGCGCCAAATCAATCCGGCGATGTCTTCCGAGATGGAGCGAATGCTGATGCGCGCAGTCGAGTACAAGCCTGAAAACCGCTTTCGCTCGGCGGCGGAAATGCGCGACGCGCTCGCCGCTCACCTCGAAAGATTGCGCGCCGGAGACATTCACTACGGCTCTGCGCCCGCTTCCGATGTCGGCACTAAAACGATTCAGGTGGAAATGGTTTACTGCGGTTTTTGCGGAGGCCGCATCGCCGCCGACGATCTGTTTTGCGCGCACTGCGGAGCAAAGCAGCCGCTGGCGGGCGCAGGCTCCAGCGCGGCCTTGCGTGCCTCGCGCGCGACTGCGAAATTGATTGTCGCAGGCACCACCGAACTCGATGCTACCTTCGCGCTCGAACGTGAAAACAGTCTGCTGGGGCGCAGTGATCCGCATTCAAATATCTTTCCCGAAGTCGATCTCTCGAAGTTTGACCGCGAAACGAAAGTCTCGCGCCGCCACGCGCGCATACGCAGGCAGGGCGATACATACCTTATCGAAGATTTAGGCTCGGTCAACGGCACATGGATCAACGACGCCGTGCGCCTCGCGCCGAATCAACCACGCGCTTTAGAGAGCGGCGACAGACTGCGCCTCGGCGAAACGACGCTGCACTTTTTACTCGGATGAAAGGAAGGAACAGTTTTCAGTTTTCAGCTATTAGTTTTCAGTAGCAGCACTCTGTTTTTAATTTTAACTTAAAACTGAAAACTGTCTTTCTGTTTTTATGATTACGCAACCGGAACAAACAATGCTGCCGCGCAAATCTAGCGGCGCGCGTGTGCATACTTTGAGTGCTGCGCAGACGAAGCAGCTTCGCGCGCCCTTCGCGCTGCGCTGCGGAGCGCTGTTGATCGATTACTCGCTGCTCGCTGGCATTCTCGCTTGCAGCACAATCTTTGCGGGCGTTCTCGGCGGCAATGCGCGGACGGCGGGCGGCGCAGCGAATACGCTCGGCTGGTTGATTGTCGTGGGCGTAGGGTTCTTGAACTTCGTCGTGTTTGCCGGAACACGCGGGCGAACGCTTGGCAAGTGGGCAACGGGAATTCACATCGAGCGAACAAACGGAGCCTTGCCCGGCATGGGTCATACGGCGTTGCGCCACTTAATCGGCTATCCGCTATCTTTGATCGTATTCGGAATCGGTTTTCTCCTCGCTGCCTTCGATGCGCGGGGGCGCGCGCTGCATGATCGTTTGGCTGGCACGCTGGTCGTGCGCGATGTGGAACAACGCCGCCGCATTGTTCGTTAAGGATGTGCGTGAGTGCCTCGTGAATAATTGCGATGACAAAACACTGTTCTAGTTGCGGTGCCTTTTCTTCCAACGAAGCGCGTTTTTGCCGTTTGTGCGGCGCGCCATTCGGAGCAATGCCTGCAAGTGACAGCAGCAGCAGCGGCGGCAATAATAGAAGCGACAATGTTCCCGTTTCACCGCTTGCCGAAACCGTGCCGCTCTCCGACGTAGGGCGCGCCACAGAAAACCTTTCCCAAGATGACTCGCGCGGCGGGCGCGCGCCCGACACTTCCAGAGTCAGCCGCGCGGAGATGGAAGACATACTGCGCCGCCCGCCTTCCGAAGCGACACTTGAAAGAGAAACGAAGCCGCACTCCGCCGCGCCCGATGCGAGACAGAATAGAGTTGCGGCGCGTTCGCCCGTCGATGCTTCTTCGCCGCCTGCCGCAACCACCCGCGTCGCAGTTCCTCTAACGCAACCGACTAAGCCTGTTCAAAAACTTGCAGCGCAAGACAGCGCTGGTCGTCGCCGCCGTTGGCCTGCCATCGCCGTTGCGTTTGTGCTCGCCGCTCTCGTCGGCGTGGGATTGCTCGTCTGGCTTTACGCTTCACGCAGCGATCAGCCTGCTGCTGCAACTAATACGGCGATGAATGCCACCAACGACGCGCGGCAAACAATTGACGCGCAGCTTGCGGAAGCCACTGCGTTGCTCGCTTCAAATGACGTTGACGGCGCTATTATGCGTCTGCGCGAAGTCGTTAAACTCGATCCGTCGAACGCGCCCGCGCACTTGAAGCTTGCGGAAGCGCTTGATCGCAGCGGCGCGCATGAAGAAGCGATTAACGAATATCTCGCCGCGACAAATCTCGATGAACAAGATTCAAATGCGTGGAGCGCGCTCGCTCACGCACAGTTTGCCGCAAATCGCTTTGATGATTCAGCGGAAAGCTATCGCCGCCTATCATTGCTTACGAACAACAACGGTTCCGTTTACGGCAGCGACGCGCAACTCGAGCACGCCGCCGCACTCGAAAAGGCCGGACACACAGAAGAAGCACGCGCGCTGTACCTGAAAATATCAAGTGCCGCATCCGATGATGCCGCGCGCCGGACGGCGCAGCAGCGGCTTGCCGGACTCGACGCGCCGCCCGCGCCTTCGTCGCCGCCCGTTGCGATAAACGCCAACAATAACCAATCGAATTCACTTCAGCGCAACGCACGCGCGAACGTTGCGCGCCAAAATAATGCGCGTCAGGAAGCCGCGACGAATGCTTTGCCCGTGCCGCCGTCAACGAGCGCGCAATCATCCGCACGCCTGCCCTTCATCGTGCCGCCGCCGACTGCGGCGGGCGCAGCCGGAAGCAATGGCAAGCGCGCCGCGTCGAATGATCCCGATTCTTATTACATTAAAGGCTTGAGCGTGCTGAACCAGCGCGATCCTAAAACGCTTCAGCGCGCGGAAGTCGTGACGGCTCTCGGATATTTTCAACGCGCCGCGCAGCCCGGCGGCACGCATCGCGCGGCGGCGCAACAATTAGCAGAGCGCCTCGGCAAGGAATTAGACAAACGTCGCGGCGTAAAATAATCAGTCTGCAAATAGTGAGCCTGTAAAAAGTCTAATCATTAATTACCGTTCGTGCTCCTTCGCCGCTAATCCCGAAGCGCTCGATTCATCCATACAGAGATGCCTAGCTTAATCGTCAAAAACGTAGACCGCGCGCCCGATATTGTTCCGCTCGGAACCTTGCGCATTACGATGGGACGCTCGGCGCGCAACGATATTTGTATTCCCGATCCGTTTGCCTCGCGCGTCCATGCGGAAGTGCGCAGGGAAGGCGGCAGATATTTTCTGCAAGATTTGGGTTCCGCCAACGGCACGCTTTACAACGGCGAAGCGCTCGAAGGCGAAATCACGCTCACGTCCGGTGGGCGCATACAAATCGGCGAAACCGAAATCGTATTCGATGAAGGGTTGAGCGGCTCGCTCGCCAGCGGCAAAATGATCGCCGACGCAGGTTTTGAACAGCTTGCGACACTCATTCCTAACGCCGCCGACCGCACGACATCCGGCCTGCTCGAAGCCATCGAAGACGCGCGCACGCAACCGCCTTCCCAAACCGTTTCAGGACAAACCGTTTCCACCGCTGCCGCTCCGTCGCACACGAATCAAAGCGATCTGCTTGCGCTCATCAGCAAAGTCGGCGTCACGCTGCTCGCTTCCGTAACGCTCAACGAAACTTTGCAGCAAATCGCCGCGCTTGTTTTTGAAGCCGTGCCCGCCGAGCGCTGCTTGATTATGATGCGCGAGAGCGAAGGCGAAGACCTCAAAGTGAAAGTCGCTTCGGTACGCAATCAAGTGGGAGAAGTCGGCGAGATACGCGTTAGCCGCACCGTCTTGAATAAAGTGATCGGCGAAGGCAAATCCGTTTTGACTTCAAACGCGCAAACCGATCCGCGCTTTATGAGCACGACGATGACGATACAGGGCATACGCTCCGTGCTCGCCGTGCCCTTAGGCGTCGGCGAAAAAGTATTCGGCATTATCTACGCCGATTCGCCCATCGCAGACGCGCGTTTCACCGAAGACCATCTGAAGGTTTTGACGACGCTCGCTTCCGTCGCCGCGATTCGCGTCGAGAACGCGCGCCTTGTCGAAGATCGCTTGAATCAGGAACGCTTGACGCGTGAACTGCAACTCGCGCGCGAAATCCAGCAGCGCTTTCAACCGACATCAGCGCCGCCCGTTCCCGGCTATGAATTACAAGGCATCAGCTTTCCGTGCTACGAAATCGGCGGCGACTACTACGACTTTATTCAACGCGAAGACGGGCGGCTCGTCATCGCGCTCGGCGACGTGTCGGGCAAGGGAACCGCCGCCGCGCTGTTGATGTCGAGCCTGCACGCAGCGATTCACGCGCAGGCTTCGTCCAACAATTCGCTTTCCGACACCATCACCGCCGTCAATCGCTACTTGGCCGCGAACATTCCGTCGAATCGTTTCGTCACGCTTTTTTACGCGGAACTCGATCCGCAAACCGGCGCGCTCTCGTTTCTCAACGCAGGGCACAACCCGCCGCTCATCGTCCGCGCCGCAGGCACAATGGAGCAACTCGATTCCGGCGGACTACCGCTCGGCATTATGCCCGACGCGCGTTTCCGCGAAGGCCGCACGCAACTTCAACCCGGCGACGCGCTCGTTATCTACTCCGACGGCGTTTCCGAATCCACCGACCCGCACGGCGAAGAATTCGGCGCGACGCGTCTCTACGAAGCCGTCGCAGGCAACCTCGCCGCCACCGCTTCGGGCTTGCGTGACTGCATCGAAGCCGCCATCACAAAATTCGCGCAAGGCACGCCCTCCGCCGACGATATCACACTCGTCATCGTCAAACGACAATCAGGCGACGCCGCTTCAGTTGCGAAAGTCTGTTAGCAGAATAACAAAAGCAAGAAAAGGAAATAACGCTTGAATTAACCGGGCGGGAGATACCGAACCAAGCATCCAAGTCTCGCGGATGAAAGCCGTGCTATAGCTGGTCGGATTGAATGATCTGTTATACTACCGAACATGGAACTCATATCTCCTTTGAATTGTCAGTTCTCCTTCACTATTTATTTTGGAAATGGCTGGTTATCAACGTTCCAGCTACTCCTAAAATCGCCCCCAACAAAGCAGATATTATAGCCAATATTAGATTGTCTTTGTTTCGCTGCAAGAATGGTTTTTCGCTGTTTCTATGAGCTAGAACTATAACAGTATGCTGTCTAAATCTGACATAAAAGAACCATATCATCCATATAAACCAGATGGCACTAATAGTAAGTGATACATAAGGGTTAAGGGAGCGTGAGAACAGTCTTTGGATGAGAGGCATTCCGTTCATTAATAAAATAATAGTAGTGATGTTAAAGAAGTAAAAACTATATTTCCATCTTGGCTTACGAGTCCTACGACTAATAATTTGGTCGAGCTTATAAAACACGCCAGCGTTACTCGTTTCGCTGGAAGATACATAGACCCTAGCCCAGATACGTGTGAAGTCTATTGATATATATGGGCTACTGGTCTTAACTTCCAGCTCATTTATTTGAGTTAGTTTCAAATTGCCTTTTAATTCTTCAATAGAGTCGAATTTATAGTTTTCGGCTTCAAAAGATATTGAGTTTGAAACCTCCTTCAATATCTCTTCTATAGTTTCAAGATCATCTAAATAGAGCTTAATTGGAAGGTAGTTCTCGGATATTGATTTATCTAACTTTTTCATTCCCATCGTCCTTCAACAATAGGCAATCTAAATTGTATTATAGAGTAGAGAAGCCGAGTTCTACTCTATAGATAGATCGCCGCTTTACATTCGTTTCAAACTTTCCTGAATTCTCTCTGCGCTTTTTTCGCCGATGCCGTCAACTAATTCGATGCCGCCGCCTGCGACGAATTTCTTGAGGTCGTCGAGCGAAGAGATTTTGAATTTCTGGTGAAGCAATGCGGCGGTCTTCATGCCGATGCCGCCGACTTCGAGTAGGTCGAGCACTGTAACGGGTGTTTCCGTCGTTAATTTTTCCCACGCGTCGAACGTGCCGCGTTCGAGCAATTCCAAAATTTTGCCGCTGATGGCACGGCCTATGCCGGGAATCGTTTGCAAGCCTTTCGCTCCGTCGTCGCGCGCGATTGTCGCAAGCGGCGTCGGCCATGTTTCGATAATTTCAGCGGCGTTGCGGTAAGAGCGCGTGCGAAAGTGGTCTTCGCCGCGCAGTTCCATTAAAGTCGCAAACTTCTGAAATCGCCGTGCCAACGCTTCGTTATTCATAAGAGTCCTCGCAGGGTAATCGCCGTGCCTTGTCGAATCTGTGCGGCTTGACATTATACATTGCGCGCCGTTATCAATAGAGGCATCCAAACGCGCAGCGAAAACAATCTAAGCATTCTCCCGCGCAAGTTAAAATATCTAT